>Ga0123353_10000694_pt1 | contig 41120 bp, 34 predicted proteins | sample TergutLab28metaG_3_FD_92763 | JGI IMG/M metagenome (GOLD analysis project Ga0123353, IMG submission 92763) | Labiotermes labralis P3 segment gut microbial communities from Petit-Saut dam, French Guiana - Lab288 P3 | ecosystem: Host-associated > Arthropoda: Insects > Digestive system > Gut ... | reverse complement strand
TGTCTTCTGCTTCTTTCATCATCTTTTGAAGTCCGCTTATCGCATCCATCGTCTTCACCTCAAGGCTATTTTAACACATTCACCCCGAGCTTTGCATAATTATTTCAAATTAGATTGACGTGGTTAGGGGTAAAACATGAGGGTTATTCCAACATATCAAGGAAATTCATCACTGTAACGATTGACATTTCCCTTGTGAAATTCTGTTTGGGACTGAAATTCGTTCCATCGCCTTGGACAATGCCCGCCTTTTGTAATGCACCGATAGCAGAAGTAGCCCATGAAGCTATATTATTTGCATCGGCAAAGTTGGGAGCAGAGACCTCGAATTTGTTGCCGCGTTGCAACATCATGTTGTACATTAGTGTTATCGCCATCTCGCGGGTGAATATGCCATTGGGGTCGAAGCCACCCATTCCGTCTCCTTGTACAATTCCCAGTCCGGCAAGCTTTTGTACATTGATGTCATTGGTGTCATCAAAAGTTTTGCGTTCTTTTATCTCCGTACCGCTTAGATATTCATACATGCTTACGGCTATTGCACAGAATTCTGCACGGGTTATGTTTCTGGTATATGCGCTTTGAAGGCTTGAAGGAATAATACCAAGGCGGATTGCTCTGTCAACTGCGTCTTTAGCCCATGCGGACGGAGCGTTTGATGAAGCATTATTTGTGTCATTATTTGGTCTTATGGTTATTCCATCATCGGCCTGCAAAGTGAAAGGTGTAGTATTCGATTGTGACCCTGATATGTTCATTGTATATTTTTTCCCCGCTGTCAACGGAACATTTAAGAATTCCGCTTTTCGGCTTACATCGAACCCATTCGCATATTCCTCAATGGTGTAATTCATGGTTCCGGCGCCATTACCAATGAGTTCAATACGGCATCTCTCGTCGCCGACTAAGTAAAATATCTTTTCGCTACCGTTAACCTCCATTAAAATTATCGCATCGACAGATACCTTATTGTTGATAATTGACCCGTGGAGCGTTCCATCGTTGCCATATACATAGATGTCTACGGGACTGTTGATTCTGAATCTCGAGTGATTTCTAGCCATGTTTGTCATATCGAATATTTTTTTCTCAAACTTTCCATACCTGCTAGTGATTACTCCACTTATTATGTCTTCTAACAATCCAGTTGCCACACTTTGTTGAACATCCTCGATAGCATTGTTTGCAAGTTCACTAAAAATACGCCTAAAATCATCAGCGCTCGCACTAACAAATCCCCCTAATAATCTATAATTTTCGCTATAATGAGCAGGGACTTTAGAGTTTCTAGTTATTATTTTCCATGACACGGCTCCCCATTTGGCTGACTCTCCACTGTCAGGTCCAAAATAACTTTCAAAATTAAGTTTAAATCGAATCCTTTCTGGCTTTTGTGGATCAAATTTAGTAATTACATCAACATCCAGATAAAATGCCTCAAATCGACCCCTAAAACCGCCAAGAATTTGAGGGAGCTGGAATACACTATGAGTATCCCAGTCTGAGCACAACGATTTGATGATATCTTCGGCATCTTTATGATCATAGCTTGCACTAACAGCTGACATCCAGGTTAACAATATCCTTTTAAGTGCGTCTACCTCTTTAGATGGCCGGTTATTTGACTGATTAAAAAGATCATTCAACGTCCACATATTCACAACTGTTGTATTATTCTGCGCTCTAGAAAGTGCAGTCTGTGCGTCCCTTATAGTCTTTCTAGAAGTGCCTGTATCGGTTGTCGGGTGTGGTGTGACCGATTGATGATCAAAGATAATTTGACGACTAATCTCTGGCAACTCGCCTAGGTTTGTTTTGACGCGACACCTTACTGTTACTGGTCCAGTTGGAAGCGATCCGGTTCGAACCATAGGTATTGTGACGCGAAACTCATTTCCGCCTAATGTAATAGGCACCCCATGTACGCCAAGGTCAGAGGCTCTCCAAGTTTGAGTATTACTGTTCCTATTACCTATATTAAATGTGAATCCTTGTGGTGCTGTTATAGTGAACTCATATAAAATTTCCTCTATTCTTCTTCCGGCAAGCGCAATGTGATTTCTATCAACATCATAAAAAACACGAAGAATAAGCTCGTAGTTAGGATCAGACCCTCTAACAGATAGTGACGCGCTTAATCTCACATCATCAACAACACTAATGAACCGGACAAAATAAATTTGACCTTCATAAGCATAACAACGCACTTCTTGTCGGAACATTCTTTCGCCCATGCCAAGGAATGACAAATCAGCGCCAGGAGCAAGAGTATATTGATTTCCACTAATGATTAGCCCTGTACTGCTCCCAGTCAAATCATCTAGCGTGCCGGTAATGACATCCATTCGCTTTATATGAACAACTCGATCATTTCTAAGAGTTAGTACAACAAAATCCCCAATAAACTCGGAAGAAAACGTGAAACCCGGTTCAAACATAAAGGTCTTAGTACCCAATGTTATGGAGTTTGAATCCATCGCCGTGCAAGGACCTAGAGCCAAATGGTTACCTGTCGCAGCAAATACTGGAGCGCTTGCGATGGGCAACAACGCAACGACCATTATCACCGCCAGACCCCATGACAATACTTTACTAGAAAATCTTTTCATTTAATGTTTCCTCCTACTTTATAAATACTCTATTATCAAAATGTATACCTTTTGATAATAGTCTATCGACGGAGGGGCGGGTTAGGATTTATCGAAATTTTTATAAAAAGTGCTTGCTTTTGTTGGAAATATGTGCTATCATAATGTCCAACAAATCACTATCAAAAGGTATACCTTTTGATAGTGATTTGTTCATTTTCCGCAAACTTGACATATGCCCGGCTGTCAAGTATGATGTAGTCTGAAACAAGTTTCAGACTATCCTGATTAGAAAAATAATCGTCTTATCATTCCTTGCCGCGCGATAAGATGGGCTTTATATAATTTTGTGCCGACGCGCGGCGGCGGAATGGACGATTATGTGCCAAGAAAAGGGGTGTATGTGTGAAGTTAGTTAAATTCATATTTATATTATTATCAGTGGTCTTGCTCACTGTTGTGCTCTCCGCATGCCTAAACTCTAACGCTATTGAAGCGGGCGTGGCAGGTGCCCTGCCTGGCAATGAGGGGGCGCTGTTACCGAACCCTCAGGGCACGCAATCCCCCGCCGCTGAGGCGGCGACCCCCTCCGGAGGGGGTTTCGACGACATCCCACCGGAACCCGATGACGAGCTCGACGAGCCGGAACCGGCTCCCGCAATCACCGTTACCTTTGCGGGCGATGTACTTGTTGACAGGGGCACCAAAAATATATACGCAAGCCAAGGCTTTGGTGGTCTGTTTTCTGAGGACGATAATGTCAAGGATTACTCCGATATATTTATGGTGAATCTCGAACAGCCGTTTAGTACGCGCGGTGAGCCTATGGAAGACAAACAGTGGGCTTTTCGCGGCGACCCCCGACATATCGGTTTTTTAATAGAACTCGGCGTTGATATTGTCTCGCTTGCCAATAATCACACCCTGGATTACGGAACGAACGCGTTTTTAGACACGCTAAAACACCTAAGTGACAATAATATTGCTTATGTGGGCGGCGGAGTTAATCTGGAAGAGGCCAGCAACTTTCAAATATTCGAGGTAAACGGCGAAAAAGTTGCGTTTCTCGCCGCCTCTAATGTACTGCCCAGCGTCAGTTGGTATGCCACAAAGACAAGACCGGGACTTTTTTCCACATATGACCCAAGAGAACTTATCGCAAAGATCACCGAGGCAAGCGAGGTCGCCGATCATGTTGTTGTGTATGTCCACTGGGGAGTAGAGAGGAACGTTATACCTGAGGAGTGGCAGCGCACAAAGGCGAGACAGTACATCGACGCGGGCGCGTCATGCGTGATCGGCTCGCACCCGCATGTCTTGCAGGGTATCGAGTATTATATGGGAAAACCGATTATTTACAGTCTGGGCGATTTTATTTTCCCTACCAGTAACAAGGATACGATGACTGTTTCGATCACATTCGGCAAAGAGGTTTCAGTGTCGATAAACCCATATATAATAAGAAACCTTAAAACGACCCCCGCAACAGACGACAGGGATAGAGACAGGATATTAAAACACTTGCGGGATGTATCTTTCAATGTGTATATTGACGATGATTTTTTGGTTCATTCATTGGAAGAGAGGCCCACGGCGGACAGCCAAATAGAGAAATATATACAAGAGATGTCATTGGAAGAAAAAGCCGGGCAGATGTTTATGTGCGCTTTCAGGGACAGAAGTCAAGGTGTGACAGAGATAAACGCCTATATGAGAAGCACGGTGAACAATTATCATCCGGGCGGTGTGATACTGTTCTCTGAAAATATCAGCAACGAAGCTCAGGCAAAGAAACTGATAGGCGATCTGCAAAACGAGAGCCGCCTTCCTCTCTTCATAGCTGTTGACGAGGAGGGCGGTCTGGTCTCACGGCTGAAATCTTTGGGCGGTGAAAGGCTTCCCGATGCGGCACAGGTCGGGCGGTCGGGTGATTTCAGCCAAGCGTTCGAGCGGGGCGTTACAATAGCGAAAAGTCTGCAAAACCTTGGCTTTAATGTGAATTTCGCACCCGTTGCGGATATAAATACGAACAGCATGAACACCGTTATAGGTTCAAGGGCGTTCAGCCCCGACCCTGAGATTGCGGGAGGTATGGTCAGCGAATTCGTCAGGGGTCTTCAAGGCGAGGGCATAGCCGCGACGCTCAAGCACTTTCCGGGGCATGGAGATACAAAAGAGGACAGCCACTACGGGCTGGCCTCTGTTACCCACGACATGGATCGGCTGACTGAAAAGGAACTTGTACCTTTTCAAATGGGTATAGACGCGGGCGTCGGATTTGTTATGATCGGACATATATCAGTGCCTAGTATCACAGGCAATGACGAACCGGCTCTCTTTTCTGAAAAAATCATCACGGGTATACTCAGGGATAAGATGAAATTTAATGGCGTTATCGTTACAGACGCTTTGGACATGGGCGCTGTTACAAGGTATTACAGCCCCGGTGAGACGGCGGTTAAGGCAATACTTGCAGGCGTGGATATTCTGCTTATGCCGCAGGATTTAGACGCAGCTTATAACGCGGTGCTTGATGCTGTGCGAAACGGGGAGATAAGTGAGAGCCGGATAGACGAGTCGGTAAGGCGGATATTGGAGATGAAAGCCCGGTTTGGGGTATTGTAGTTTAAAGGTTTTGTATGTCAGGGAAAACCGCATAGATAAGAGCATTGAGAGAAAACAACTTAATCGGATACTATTTGAAATAGTGTCCGATTTTGTGTAGATAATTCTTGTTCTATTGAGCGGCAGCAAAATAAAGGTCCCGAGCCTTTTCAGCCACTATTTCTCCGTCATACCAAGGGACACTAAATACATATTCACTTTCGTCGTAGTTTTTTAGAACAGTGAAAAGCCCTTTTTCACGTAAAATATCCCCAGGTTGAGAGCGATAATCTGACTTTCTGATTTCCAAGCTATACGTGCTGCCTACGCCGATGTAGGACATACCACCGGCTGTTCGGAACCCTGCTGTCGCTATTGGCGTCGCGCTCAACCTTACACTCGGAGTTAATATGCCGCGTTCGTGCGCTGTATAATCCGGCGCAAAATAGATTTCGTATTCTACAAGCCCAAACTCAATATCACGCGCTTGATCTTCGGAGAGAGAAAAATCCCTTCTTCCGCTATAAGAATCAAGCTCCCTCTGAATCTCGGTATCATCGCGGCTAACTCTGACGATACGAAGATAGAAAGGCTCATACTCGCCGCTTTCAAAGTTCTTATCTTGGTAATAAACCCATTGACCCAACGGAACAGCGTTATCCTTTGTATTATACGGAGAAGCATCTACCGCGTCTACATCTGCAAGTGTCGATGCCAAGTTGCCGGACGACTCATCGGCTGAGTTTTCGGCGGGCTCGTCGGCTAGATCTTCAGCTGAGTCGTCTGCTAAGTCGTCGGTGGAATTGTCGGCTGAATCATCTGCCGGGGTATTGATTTCGCTCGGCGAGTTAGTTGCGGGCGGGTTGTCATTGCCGCCACAGGCGGCGAGAGCAAGTACCATTGCTATTGCCAAGACAATTGTAATTGTTTTTGTCATTTGTATAACCCTCTCTTAATTAAGATAAAAAATTACCCCTATATGTTAATACGGTAAAAAATGATTTTTATTACAAGAATGTTGAAAATATTTTTTGAGGGCTAACGTGATGGTGTATTGTAGTAAAGAGGTGATTTTTGCTTCAATATCACGATAACGGTCAACCTGTTTGTTGCAGTAAAGGGATGGGCATAGACAACGCTATGCTCGATGCTGTACGAAGCGGGAAGATTAGTGAAAGCAGGATAGACGAGCCGGTAAGGCGGATATTGGAGATGAAAGCCCGGTTTGGGGTGATATAGGGGGCAAATGATTAGTTGCTTAATTTGCGTTTCGATTGTTGCCGCCGCGCTTTTTGCGATAATAGTTTGTAAGGATACCCTCTTCACCAGAGAATTTATCTCTGGTGTTTTTTGCGGCATTGCGCAAGACTGTAAACTGTGCTATACTCTCATCTATGGCATATGTCCATGTGGTAGTACCCCCGCATAACCCGGCTTCCTTCATGTTAATACCATCGCTTGTAATAGGCATTGTTTCCATTTTAGAAAGAATGTCCTGCTTGATATTATCAGACATTTGGTTGCGCAGATTGATGACGATGCGGGAATATTGGTCCAGTGTATTTCCTTGCCCACCAAAAATAAATTGATCATGTCCCAAGACCATAAAATGAATACTGCGACGGATACTTTCCAATGTATCAAGACACTCTGCCCAATGCTTGTTAATATAATAGAGAGCAAGTTGTTGTTCAGCACGTTTAATTCCGTCAATCCCGGCTTGATGAAGCACCTGTTGATATTTGCCGGGATTTGCCGTTTCTAAATATGCAAAGTAACGGTTGCCATTCAAGATTTCTGTACGAAGTTCAGAAAGACGTACACGCTGCTGTTCAACAATGTCGGAAAAGCGGCTCAGAGAATAGCGGGCTTCGGCTGCCTCTCCCTCCATTTGCCGCTGTACCCGGCGTACGGTATTGATACGTTTACCGGTACTGCCGATTTCAGCCTTAACTTTCTCCAGCGGCGTCATACGACAGGACAAATCCGTATCTTCCAGCCATATAAAGAACTTGCTCTGGCCAGGGTCGCCCTGCCGTCCGGCACGGCCACGAAGCTGATTATCAATCCGCAGGCTTAGATTGGCTCCAACTCCAATAACGAAAAGACCGCCTGCCGTTATTGCCTCCCCGCGAAGCTCCTCCTCTGTGCCGCCAAGACGTATATCAACCCCGCGTCCTGCCATGTTTGTCGAGATAGTAACATTACCCGGTTTTCCGGCCTCAGCTATCAGCTTTGCTTCTTCATCATCGTTTTTCGCATTTAGAACATTATGGGGGATAGAGACATTGCATAACAATTCGGAAAACTGTTCGGATTCCGATACACTCTTTGTTCCAATCAATACCGGTTGTTTTCGAGCATAGCAGTCGCTGATTTGGTCAATAACACTTTGCAGAAAGTCATCCTGCTCAGTGAAGAAAGTGTCAGCATAGTCTGTGCGGATACTGGGTGTATGTGGGGGGATGACGTCAACAGTCAAATCATAGGTCGATTTGATTTCTTTAGCCGAAGTTGCGGCAGTACCCGTCATACCGCATAGAGTTTTATACTGCTTTAAGAAATTCTGCATGGTAATGGAGTTGTAAATCATAGTTAGAGGGGCGGGTTCCAGCCCCTCCTTTACCTCTACAGCGCGGTGAAGCAAATCCGGATACCGCTTGTTAATTACCACGCGTCCGGTTGTTGGTTCCACAAGTTGTATGGCTCCATCTTTGATGATATAATCTTTGTCGCAAGTCAAAAGAAGATGGGCTTCTAACGCATTCTGTATGCCGCACAATATAGCCATATTCTCTTCTTCATATATGTTAAGACCTAAATGTTCCTCTGCGTGGCTAATCCCTTTTTCTGTCAACCACACTTGATGTTCTGCGAGTGATAACTCATATTCATCTTTTATGAGCACACGGATAAACTCATCTATGCCTTTGGTTATATCTCGTTCATGCGGCGTTTCCCCGGCGAGCACAAGCGGCGTTATACATTCGTCGATCATTATTGAGTCCGCTTCATCTACGATAGCAACATCAAATTGAGGAAATACAACCTCGTCAGGTATCTGAGCCATGAAGTCCCGGAGGTAATCAAATCCGGCTTGCTTTGCCGAAACATAGGTGACATCACAGGCGTATGCCGCCTTGCGTTGCTTAATCGTTGAGTGCTGATCCACAAATCCAACCGATAAACCACAGATTTTATAAATGCTACGGTTCTCACTCCAATCCCGCTTCGCAAGGTAATCGTTAAAAACAAGGACGTGAACACGATGACCATCCAGCACATAACAAATAGCCGCAACAACGGCGGCTAATGTTTTACCTTCGCCTGTCGGAAGCTCGGCAATTCTACTGTTAAGTAATGAATATGCGGTACTGAGTTGTGTATCAAAAAGGGACAGCCCCTTAATTCTCCATATCAATTCTTTTATAATTGCTAATCTTAGCTCCGTTGCATTGTTCTCTTTCAGAGCGGCAATCAAAGCCTTATCTGTCCAATCGGCAAAATTATGCTTTATTGCACAACTGACTAAATCTGCATACGGTAGTGACCCTATCGTTGCAGGAGATGGTTTTATTCTCACTACAGTCTCTCCTTCCCCCTAAAATAGCATCTCTCGTAATATCTGCATATTCCCCTTCTCCATATCCCTCAATTTAGCCACCGCCGCAAGTCGACCCTTGGGGTTGTCTGTGCGCGCCATACACTTGTCCAACAAATCTATCAAAGTTTCGGCGCTGGCATCTTTTAACGAACAACACAAATCCTGTCCCAAGTAGTCGAGAAACGCGCGTGCCTTGTTATCATACGATACGCCTATCAGCGGTACGCCCCGCCCCGCCGCGAAAATCAACGCGTGCAAACGCATCCCCACGACGGCGCGCATACGGGACAGTATGCCGATAAGCTCTTCTGGCGTGTGCGGTCTTTCGGACAACACATATGGTGACTTTATCAATTTCGCTACACTCTTTGACGAAGCGGTATCATGTTTAGGTTCAAATGGCAGCAGTACGGGCGTTAGCCCGTATTTTTCATACGCGGCATCAAGCATAGCGGCAAACGCGCGCTCGCTCTCGTGAAACCCCGGCCAATCTCGCAGTGCTACGCCGATATATTTGCCATTGGGTTCCAGCCCCATCGACAGCATCGCGCTATCCACCGCGTCATCCGGCGCGGACAAAAGGGTCAGCGCGGGGTCGGCGGTGAGCAGTGTTCTTTTTATATTGACGCCAAAAGTCTCGAGTTCGCGTATAGTATCGGGCTCGCGGGCGGTTATCGCGTCTACATTTTTCGACATCACACGCGCCGCAAGCCGGCGATTTCTTTTGCGGTTGATGGGACCGATACCGCATGCGTACATCAGCACCTCGGCATGGCACACTTTCGCCCACCACAGCGTAAACAAGTAGAACCACAGCGAACGTGACGACGTCGCGTCCTGCATAAGATTTCCGCCGCCGTTTATATACAACTTGCTATGCTTAAACGCGCGGTTAAGCGCGAATAGATTAAATGTGTGCAGGGTTTCGACCCTGAACTGACACGCGGTTTGACGCGGGTTGCGTGACATTACGCGTATCGGCATAGTTGGATCAAGCTCACGTAAGTGCGCTAAAATAGCCGTCAAGATACCGTCGTCCCCGACATTGCCGTAACCATATGCACCGCAAAGCGTTATGCCGTCACGTCTCTCTCGCGGGCGTGCCGAACGCGCCAAAACTTTTTTATATATATCTTCCTGCGTGTCTATGGTATTCTTAATGGCAAACTTGGTTCGCGCTTTCAAATTTAGGCGTTCGCCGAACGTCTCCCTCAATTGCGCGTCGTCGTAGAGAGACTTCAACTGTGCGGCAAGGGCGTCAGCATCGCCTGACTTATATAACAACCCATTTACGCCGTGGTCTATCAGTTTCGGTATGCCTCCAACATTCGAGGCGACCGTCGCGATACCCGCGCGCGCACCCTCTGTCAGCGCATACGGGAAAGTCTCAGAGCGCGAGGTCAACGCGTTAATGTCAAGTGCGGCATAAAACGCCTGCATATCTTCCCAATCCAATAAGCCCAAAAACAGGACGCGGTCAGATAATCCAAGGTTTGCCACCTGTTTTTCAAGTGTCTCGCGCAGCCGCCCGTCGCCCGCCAGCGCTAGCTTCATATTCGGACAATCTTGCGCGATTTTGGCAAACGCGGCTATCAGCTCGCCCACATTTTTTACGGGGTCAAAGCGTGCCGCGATTCCCACAAGAACATCTGTCGGCGAGAAATTGTGCTGCTCACGAAACGGAGCGCCGAGGACGTCGCCCATGGGGGGCCGGGGGGGGGCGTCCCCCGGGCAGGAGGCCGGTCGGTCAAAGGCGTCTGCGGACGCAGAACGAGGCAGGACATCTGTCCCGTCAAAGGCAATGCCGTTATAAATTGTGAACATCCGGTTTGCCGGAAAACCTCGCTTAATCAGCGTTTCGGAAATGGGATCGGATACGCCCGTATAATAGTCCATCTTGGTCAGGGCCCAGCGGTTAAGCGTGCCGTATGTAGCGGCGCGGACGGGCGAGCCGAGGTAATCTAATTTGTAATCAGAGTGGATAGTGGTGATCGCGGGTAGCCCAAGGCGGGGCATTAACCACGCGGAAAAAGCATTACCGCGCGAGCCGTGGGAGTGGACAATATCGTATTTGCCGCGCTTTATTAGCGCTTCCAGCGCGCGCAGATCACCAATAACGCCATTGCCGCTAATAATACGCGTATCTATGCCCATAGCACGCGCGTCACAGGCAAACGGCCCGTCACGGAAGCACACTAAAGTAATGCCCATGCGCTCGGACAGCCCTTTTAACAGCGTTAGGACATGTGTCTTTGCGCCGCCTACGTCGCCGCCGCTTATTAAATGTACGACTCGAATTGTGCTCACTCCTTTATCAATGAATGTTTCCCTTAGAGGCGGCTATTATCCGCCCGCGGGCGATTGATAATCGCTGTCTTCAATAAATTTCTTCAGCGCAGGAATTATTGGTGGACTTAAATTTTCAGGAAGACTATCGTATTCAAACCATTGTAAACCTAAACACTCATCGACTTGAAAAACAGGAGCACCTGAAAAGTCATTACATAAAAACACTACATCAATTATATAGACTTCATTCCCATCAGGATAAATGTGATGTAGCTTCGATCCCGAAAAAACACCGAATAATTCAAGCGAATTGGCAGTTAAACCTGTTTCTTCAAATAACTCTCGCTTTGCTGCCTCCTCAACAATTTCACCTATTTCAACATGCCCGCCATGATAAGCCCAACACTTATTATCTTTTCTTTGTTGCAGCAGGACTTGCTTGTCTTTATAAATTATTACACTTGCTCCAACAATTTGATGAATTTGACCCATAAGATTTTCTCCTCACATTAAACATAAATCATTTATAATAAAAATCTTCTTCCCATTTCTGCGGATTTTCGTCTATGTATTGCCAAATGCTTTGGTAATCGGCTTCGTTGCGGATTATGTGGTCATGAAATGATTGCTGCCATAATGAAAACCCGATTTGTTTTGTGACATGCCGTTTGAACTGCTGAATGATGGTTGATATATTGCTTGTAGGGGCGATTATCAATCGCCCGTCATTGTCAAAACTATCAACTACCAAAATCATATGTATGTGATTTGGCATGATTACATATTTATCGACAGCAACATTTTTATAATAATACGGAATTTCATTTATTGCCTTATCAACAACATCGCCATATTCGGATAACTCGACATATGGTTCGGGGTTTTGCGGGCGATTGATAATCGCCCCTACGACCTCGCTTAACATCTCATGCTTATCCTTAACGCATATTGTAATAAAATATGCTCCATTCTGGCTATAGTCATATGCTTTCAACCGCATATTTTTTCTTGTCGTTTTCAACTGTTCCAATATCTCTCCATCTGTTCGACTGCGGCGTTAATGTCAAACACCCTGTACTCTCCGAACGGACACACCGACATCTCCGGCGCGTATGACAAGCTCCCGAACGCCTTTTTCAAGTCCGGCAAAATCTTTGCCGCTGTTTTCAAAAACGGCATACGCAAGGACAATACCTCTACACCCCGATTTTCTCCGATAAGTCGTGCCAGCTTATACGTGGGCAGGAAATCAGCATCCTGCGGGTAGAATATGCCCGCACCGGTGTTTTCTATAAGCAGTCTAAATAGTTCGCATAGATTATGTATATATATCATGCCGCGACGGTTTTCATATCGCGGCATGACTTTCACACGCAAGATAAGCGAGCGCAGTTTGCGGTAATTGCCTGTGCAATTCTCACCGTAGACCGTAGGCGGGCGCACGATACAGGCACGATCGCCGTATATCTTTGTAACTTCCGCTTCGGCCGACAGCTTGCTCTTACCGTAAAATGTCTTGGGCATAAGCGGTGTTTGCGCGGTTATCTCATTCATAGGTGTAAATGCATAATCCTTGCCGTAGACCGCCATAGTGCTGACAAATATAAACTGCGGCACGTTTTCATCATATGACTTTTGCGCCAGCGCGGCGGTAAGTTCGACATTCACGCGTTTGAAATCCGCCGGGGCAGCCGAACTGTTATGTACGATACCCGCGAGGTGTACTATGCTGTCATAATTGCTGAAATCCATATGCCGCCAAGCATCGCTGCGCACATCAACAAGCCTTGCGTCATGGCGTCCAGCGAGCAGATGCGCGTGCAGACAACGGGCAATATAGCCATTTTGTCCCGTAATAAGGATATTCACGCTGTTACCTCCCTGCATATACCTCTACGCCTTCTTCAAACGTCACAGTTTGAGTTATGGGGTTACCGAATGCGTATACCCTCTTAATTGACGGGAGCTCTCTTATCCGGCTGAGGTTCGGCAGCTTGTTATGCTCTATGTGCAGTTCCTCTAACTGCTCTAATTGCGAGATGTGCTGCAGTGTTGCTATCTCGTTCTTGTTTGCCCATAGAATTTTTAACGAAGACGCATCCTGTATGCCTTCAAAGGATTCGAGCAGGTTATCGTTTAAGCTCAGGAAAGTCAAACCGGTAAGCCCATCAAGCCCGATAAGTTCTGTTATAGCGCAGTTGTTAGCTGAAAGGCTTTCAAGCCTGTCGAGACTCCCCAGCGGCGAGAGTCTCGAAAGCGAACGGTTCGCGGACAAGTCAAGTTTTCTAAGTGACGTCAGCCTCGTCAGATGCTCTATCTCCCAATCTTCAATAGAGTTTTTGCTTAAATCCAAAGAGACAAGGCTTGTCATAGAGGCAAGCCCTCTCAGTGAACTGACAAGATTTTCAGACATCTCCAGTTCCACTAATCTCGTCATATACGATAGCGGGCGCGTACTCTCAATGGCGTTTTGATTAAGCCGCAATCTCTCCAGCGATACAAGCCCCTCCAGCGGGGTTAAGTCAAGTATGCTGTTGGAGTTCAGCACCAGCGTCTTTAGACCGGTTACATATTGCAGCGGGTCGAGCAGAACTATATTATTGTCAGACAGTTCAAGGTGCTCAAGCCAACTGACCTGACCCATCGTTTCTAAGCTGAATGAATCTATGCCGAAATGTGTAAGGCTAAGCGTTCTCAGTCTTGATAGATAGCTTAGCGCTGTAATATCCACAGATGTCCCGTTGCCGACAAGTTTCAGAGTCTCAAGGCGCGAGAAGTGGCGCAAGTCGTTTAGCGTTTTATAGTCTATAGGTTCGGGGATAATAAGCTCGGTTATGGTTTGCAGTCTATCGCTTATTATAATGCCCGTGGGAATATCCAGCATTTCCCTTGCGATTCTCTCTATATGCATATCCTCAAAAATAACTGGTTCGATCACGTCGTCAAGCCGATAGTTGACCACCGCCCAATCCGACGCCAGCCCCTCCGGCGAGATGGTAACAGCTCTTATCTCGGTAATCCCCTGCGAAAGGCTTATCGGCTCTGTATATATATCCGCAAGCGTGGGTACTTCGCCGGTCAGTGACAAATAGCAATTATGCCCCTCAGTTACCGTAACCGACATGGTAAGCGCTTCGCGGTAAGCGCCCGGCGGCGGGTCGAAAATCGGCACGGGCGGACGCTCTGATGTCAGCGCGTTGCGAATATTCGGGTTGCCCATGTCATTGATAAGATTCACCGCTTCGTGCAGCTTGTCCTGCTTTACATACACATAACTCAACCGTCGATACAGTTCAACTTGCCCCGCCCTTTCCAATGAGCCGTGGTGCAGCAGATATTCCGCGCGTGAGTAGTTATCGATCTCAATATAGAGATCGATTATCTTCAGCCTTAGCTCCGTATCTCTGGGGGCGCGTTCAAGCTCAGGCAGCAGCATCTCTATTGCGCGCTCAGGACGGCCTTCGGCAATGGCGCGCTCGGCCTGAGATCTTCTGTAAGCGGAGACCGCCATGGGCGTAGCTATAACCACTCCGGCAATCAAGGCGGCAACCACCGTTAATTTTATACCGGAGCGGATAAGTCTGCTTGTGTCAATCTGTTTCTTCTTGCTCATTTGCTTCAGCAGTGGAAAACACCCACACGGCGCCATCTACTCCCCACGAGCCGCGAATACCCTCGACCGCCGCCCCTAAATCGATATGCAGCATGGCAATACCCAGATCCAGCTCGGCGCTCTTATTAAACAGCCCCGACGCGACCATACATATTATACCTTTCGTACAGGCAAAACGCCACGGCTGCATATTCATAGCCGACGGCGCAATACGCGCGCATTTCAACGCAGTATTCTGCCATTGTGCAATATCCGCAAGCGACATGCCCTTTTCGGATTGCACAAGTCTCTCAAGTGGCTTACGCTTACGTTCACCATCCGGCACTTCTGCAAGCGGCATCGTAGATTTTCCGATAGTAATAAGCCCGAACAGCTTTTCGCCCTCTCCAAGCTCTGCTAAATTTCGCGCATCACGTTGTTTATACGTACCCGCCATCCAGCATGTGGCAAGCCCCATGGCAGTGGCTTCCAGAACCAATGCCTCACCCTTGTACCCAACGCGAATATAAGGTGAATCTTCCTTTCCGATAAGCAGCGCGACATGCGTGACGCCCTTGATACTCCTCGCAATTAAACTTGAAAAGAGCTTTTCCGTGCTCTCTGCAAGTTTTATCCTGATGCCATCGCCCGCCAGAGCTTTTGTCAGCAAGTCTAAGCGCTCAAGTTCGCTCCCGTCGGGCGCGCCGCCGTATTGGCGTGTGGATACTCGCAAATGCGCCGCATCATACCAGCGTTTGTAGTCAATGGGTTTATTTTCCATAAAAACCTCCGTAAGAGATTATGTATAATCATTCTTTCCTAAGTCTTGCTACCAGCTTTTGAAGTTCAACAAACAGCAGCATACACAGGCATAGAGCAATAACCTGTATCCAATTCAGCCAGTCAAGGGTCGTTAATCGGAATATCTCGCGTAATGGTTCAATCAATACAACACAGACCTGCAATGCGGCGGAGACGGAAACCGCGAGCCACAGCTTAGGGTGATCCCTTAGCTTTAAGTTGAATATGCTGTTGCGCTCTGACTGGAACCCGACCGCAGCGAAGAGCTGTGAGAGCGAGAGCGTGAGAAACGCCATAGTTGTGCCTAAAACATCACCGCCGCCTAACATATAAGCGCCCAATGTAAGCAGTGCCTCAAACGCGCCGACAGTCACGATCCTGAACCATTCACGCCCCGTAAAAAACGGGGTCTTCTGATCGCGGGGCTTGCGCGTCATAATATCGCTCTCGGCAGGTTCGACCCCAAGCGCCAGTGCCGGGAATGAATCTGTCACCAGATTGACCCAAAGTATATGGATTGCCGCCAAGAGGTTCCAGTTCATCAAAGTGGCAGCTAATATGGCTATGACCTCGCCGGCATTCGACGAGAGCAGGAATCTGACGGTCTTGTGTATATTGTCAAATATGCGCCGCCCCTCGCCCACGGCCGAAACTATCGTGGCGAAGTTGTCGTCGGTCAGCACCATATCCGACACGCCCTTTGAGACGTCCGTACCCGTAATGCCCATCCCGACGCCGATATCCGCGGCTTTCAGCGCGGGGGCATCGTTTACGCCGTCGCCTGTCATCGATACTATTTTGCCCTTTTTTTGCCAAGCTGAAACAATACGCGTCTTATGGTCCGGCGCAACACGGGCGTATACGCCGATATGCTCGACCTCTTTTTCCAGCTCGTCATCGCTTAGCAACGATAGTTCCTGACCCGTGACGGCGCGGCGTTTGCCGTTTAATATGCCTAAGTCTTTGGCAATGGCAATGGCCGTAGTCTTATGGTCGCCCGTTATCATTACGGGGATTATGCCCGCCGCACGGCATGTGGCTATGGCGGCCTTAGCCTCTGGTCGCGCGGGGTCAAGCATTCCGACAAGCCCGCAAAATGTCAAACCTCTCTCTGTTCCTGAGATGTCGTTAAAATTAGCGCGGTCAACATCTTTATAGGCGAATGCCAGCACGCGCAGAGCGCTGTTTGCCATCCGCTCGTTTGCGTCCTCGGCGGCGCGAATATTGCCCTCGATACAGCGTTTAAGCAATATATCCGGCGCGCCCTTAACAAATACCCTCATGCCGCCGCTTGTGCTGACAGCGACAGTTGATAGTTTCCTGTCGGAGTCAAAGGGTATCTCTCCCGCGCGCGCACGCCCCCTTATATTATCCTCCTTAATATGGTTTTTGTCAAGCAGATAATCAAGCAGCGCCGTTTCAGTCGGATCGCCGACAGCCACACCGCCGCTTCCAAGTACGGAATCGTTACAATGCAGCATCGCGTCATGGAGTATGTCCTCGGCGGCGCTGAATATCTCGCGCACAGTCATACGGTTCTGTGTAAGCGTCCCTGTCTTGTCAGAGCATATGACCTGCGTTGAGCCAAGCGTCTCCACCGCAGGCAGCCTGCGTATTATCGCGCCCTTTGCCGCCATGCGGCTCATACCCATTGCCAGAACAATAGTCACAACGGCGACCATTCCCTCAGGTATAGCCGCTACCGCCAGCGATATAGCCAGCAAAAAAGAATCATGAAGGCTGTCCCAGCCTTTCATCAAAATAGATATACCAAAAATCACCGCCGCGATACACAGTACGCCGATGGATAGTACATTGGATATTTGATTCAGCTTTTTTTGCAGGGGCGTCGTCTCTTTTTCAGCCGAGGCAAGCTGTTCTGCGATACTGCCTATTTCAGTAGACATGCCGATTTCGCACACAACGCCTGTCGCTCTCCCGTATGTAACCGCTGTACCCATGTATAGCATGTTCATTCTGTCGCCCAGCGGAGCGTCACTGTCATTAAAATCGACGCACAGCTTGTCCGCCGGGACCGATTCACCGGTCAATGCCGACTCCTCCGCTTTGAGAGAGTTACTGGTCAAAAGCCTTATGTCGGCGGGAACGCTGTCGCCCGCCTCTAAAACAACAACATCGCCGACCGTCACCTCCCGCGCGGGTATCTTTTGCACCATACCATCGCGCATGACTTTTGCCGTGGGAGCCGCCATTTGCTTCAGACTCTCCAGCGCGTGCTCCGCCTTTGACTCCTGAATGGTGCCCAACACAGCGTTGATGATTACCACAAACATGATTATCGCTGTATCTATCGGCTCTCTCATCAACGCCGAGAGCGCCGCCGCCGCTATCAGCACCCATATCATAAGGTCGGAGAATTGGGAGAAAAATATAGCCGCAAGGGATTTTCTCTTTCCCTGAGTTAACTCATTATACCCAAATTTTTCGCGGCGTTCGGCGATCCGGCTGCCGGTAAGTCCGTTTTCCTGCGAATCAAGCCGGCGCAGGCACTCTCTTAGGGTCAGCGTATGCCAAGCTGTTCTTGCCATCATCTGATACTCCTTGCATAGTAATAGTGCAAACATTATATAGTACCAGAGGGACAAGAAACTGTCGGGAAATGGGGTGGGTTATTCCCTACTCCAACGGCTCAACATGAATAGTCGCCGCCATATCAAACTGTTCTTCAATCATATCTTCAATAACGGTCGTTATTTCATGCCCCTTTTCTATTGTCATGTTTTTATCAAGCCTTATATGTAAAGTTAATTCTTTCTGCGAGATATAATTATGCAAATGGAGATGGTGAATATCCAAGTCGATGTCGAAAATTTTCTTAACTTCCAAATTTAACTTGTCTATAAACTCCTGTTCAAGTTCTTCTCCTAATATCTTTGTTACAGCTTCTTTCATAATTTGAAAAGCCGCATAGAATATCGCCAGCGCGCAAAATACCCCCAGAACGCTATCCATCCACCAAAAGCCAATTGCGAATCTTGATACTATAATACCAATTAGAACAACTACCGATGACAGCGAGTCTGAACGGCTATGCCAGCCGTCCGCCGTCACGACCGGATTATTTGTTTTCCGTCCGATATAAAACCCATATTGAGCTAATAATTCTTTTATAATTATTGATACAACAGTTACCACAATTGCTAATGTCCCATATACAACGCTCTCCCTATTTTGAAATCGTTCTATGGAACCGGCGAGAAATTCATAGCCTATAAACGCTAAAACAAACGCCATCATAATAGCGGAAATCAGTTCCCAGCGACCATGCCCGAAAGGATGTTCTTTGTCGGGCTTTTTCGATGCCAGTTTAGCTGAAAACACAACAAAAATCGAAGTTAATGAATCAGACATCGTATGCCACGCGTCTGCCACTAACGCGATTGAACCAGTTACCGTCCCTGCCCAAAATTTTACGGCGAATAGAACGGCATTTACGACAACCGATACAATTCCTTCAACAATCTGCGCTTTTTCTCTGTTCATGATAATTCTCCTTTCATAATTGTCCCATAGATATTAAAAACGCACCTATGGAACATTTTACTGTCCCACAGATGCGCGTATCAGCTATCTGCTGTCACTTTTCAGCGACCCGGCCCCACAAAAATCAAAAAGACTTTCATCGCCTGCTCAGTTTATGGTTTTATGATAGCACGAGAGAACATTTTTGTCAATGGCTAGTTTTGTCTTATTCTATCTCTTGTTCCATGTGATCTAACGAATATCGGCAGCACTGCAAAATTAGCATGTTAAACGAAACGCCATTTTTCTCCGCCGTTTCGTTAAGTTCATTGAAAATTTTTTCGGTAAAACGCACGGTCCTTGCAATATTCGCATTGGAGAATTGATTGTCGATTACAAACATAGCAATATCACCTCATTTAATATTGCTATTATAACCACTATCGGTTATACTTGATATAACCATATTTGGTTTATTTTTGGTTATATGGGGGAATTACTAATGACAAACGCAGAAAGGCTCTTATTAAAAAAACAGGCGCAAAGATTGGTCATGCTAGGAATAACGGTAAAGCATGAGCGTAAAAATTTGAAAAAAATGGTGGCGCAAGGCATCACCTATAATGATCCGAAAATGCTACAAGCTCTCGAATGTCTTGAAAAAACCGATGCTGAATGGAAACGTCTCGAAACCGAACATTTAGAACTTAGGAAGATATTAGGTGTCGAATAGCGGGTGGCTGATAATAGCCTCTACAGGAAATCCAACACCGCATCAAGATTTTCCATCGGGGTTGAATTCAAGTTTTCACCTTAGAGATGTTCTCTCTAATATAAATTGCTTAAAATGGCCGTTTTTTGAAATAGCCCTTTTCTTTCCAGAGTTCATACGGGTAATTACCTTCGCCAACATATTTATTTAATATAAACTTGCTCATGTGATAAAAGAAAATGGTTGATATATAAGGTCTTTTCTTTGGAGCTTTGTAAAATTTTATTGCAGAGCGGCGAAGAATTTTTTCAAATCTTGCTTGTTTCGATTTTGGCATTTTATCCCATTTATCAGTGAGCAATCTAAATCCTAGCGAGCAAACACGGTTGATACCCCAATGTTTCAGAACCCCTTTGATGGGTTTAATGGCGGCAGTCGAGCCCGCACCGGTCGTGATTATAAATGCTTTCTTTTCAAAAATCTCCGCTCGGGGCGACACGTTTAACACCAAGAAATCCAAGTGGTCAAGCAGGGTCTTCATAGAAGCCGGCATGCTGCAAGCACCATAATGCGGCGTGGAGAAAACAAGAGCATCAGCGCTGATGATCGCGTCGAGAATCGGAGTTACATACTGCGCGTTGGGGCATTTATTAAGTGAACCGCCGATACATTGTACACACCCTGTGCAAAACGCGGGCAAGTCTTTGGGCATGAAAAACTCTGTATAATGGACGTCACCGCATTTCAATAGTTCATCCATGAAGATATTTGTCGCAAAATAGGTATTCCCCTTTCGGGGGCCACCGTGAAAGACCACGATATTCATAGGTTAAACCTCTTTTCAACCGGTATCACAGCGTTACTCCTCCTTTAATTATTACGGTATAATATGATATAGAGTTATACAGAACATGCGCCAATATGGGACAGAACAAAGAACCTGTTTTTATGTATAGTAACCCTAATACTAATCCGCATACAACAGCGGATAGTGTTTGGACAAAATTGAAATGAAGTATCGCAAATAAGAGCGTTGAAACAACAAGCGCAATTATTACTCCGTATTTTTTTTGCAACCCGCCAAGCACAAACCCGCGCATGAGTATTTCTTCCGTAATAGGCGCGAATAAACAGACACGGATAAATGTCGCTGCCGGAAATTTTCTTAATGTGATCAGCATCTCTTCATATTCGATCGCGCTCGCGGGAAATATCCTGTCAAAGATGGGGTCTAAAAAATTATCAAGCAATAGGAAAAACAATACTGAACAAGCGATAGCTAATAAAATGCCTGTTATTGTGGTGTTCTGAAAAATAGTAAGTTTATATCCGGTAATTCTCGCGGCACCAATGAAAAATATAACGTTGACAGCAATGAGAGTAAATATATTTAACCATTCTGGTAACGCACCGCCCATAGGCCGCCAAAGACTTGAATTTAGCGCTGTAGGAATAATCAAACCTATAATCATATAGGTCAACACCAATAAAACAGTGTAAAATATGTTTATTTCGTAGCCATTAGTGCTTAATTTCAATCTGTTGCATCTCCTGTCATTATATACTGCCGTCTGTACGCGTTATGTTTATGAGTCACCAGAACTATTATTATATTTAGTATCTCATAACAGTCCTAATATCAGCACGATAAGCGGTACGCACAACAGCGAGAACAATGTCGTCAGCGCAAAAGCGTGCGACACATCGTCCACACAGGTGTTATATCTCCGCGCGACCAGAACCGCCTGCGTCATAACGGGCATGCCCGATATAATTGTAAAGATGACCGTCATCTCCTGCGGCGCACCGAATAGACGGCAAATCGAATACGCCAAAACAGGCATGACGGCGCATCTCCCAATAAGTGTCAATGCCACTGTTTTCGGTATGATAAACACTTTTCTAATATCCATACGGTAGAGCGACGCGCCCACTATAAGCAACGCGGCGGGCGTTGCCATTCCGCCCAGCATTTTTGTTCCCAAAATTATAAAGTCCGGCATGTTTATCCTCAGAATCGTCAGTGTAAGCGCCAATAAAAACGCCGTAAGCGGCGGTGAGAGTACCTGTCTTAACAGCTCCCCTGCTTTAAGTCTCTTTGTTGGCATCATTCCTATGTTGCCTATTGTCCAGAAAAGTATCGTGTTCGCCGGAACATATGCGATGACATAGGGCGCCGACCACTCACCGAATATCGCAAGGCATATGGGAAGTCCGATGAAAACCACATTTGCCATGGCAAAAAGCGCACTTGTCGCCCCGCGCTCCTCTCTAGAAAACCTTAGTCCCATACCTAACAACTGTGCAAGCGCATAGCCTGTAAATATTATCAAAAAGGGCAGACCTATATACCACCCAAACTCATCTTTGAGCATTTCGAGTGTGAGCTGTTCCATAGTGTTTGAGAATATCAACGCGGGCACGGCATATGTAAGGGTCAGCACAGTAAGCGAGGTCTCTGTCTCCGGCGACAGATGCCCGCGTTTCGTAGCGAAGAAGCCAACGGCGATTATTAAAAATACCGCGGCGACGCCTAATAATGCTGACATAATAAACAAGTAATCACACCCTCACGGGGGATATTATAACATAGGCATGGAAAAACGGCAAATATTAAAAATTTTTTGTAACGAAGCCCGACTTGCTCCGTCTAATCCACAAATCAATTATTATTGGAGGAATAAAGTATGTGGAAAAAAGACGAGAAAAAACCTATAGCACAATATTTAACATTGACTTTTTTAATTGCATGGATCAGCGAAGGCATCCTTATTTTAGGAGAGCAACTGGGCTTGCTCACTGATAACACGGTTAGCACTGTCATGACCTTTGCCATTATCGGTCTTGGTGCCGGTATGGCGCCGACCTACGCAATTTATATCCTGCTTAAAAAACATGGCCAGATACGTGGATTCAAGGATTTTTGCGGGCGTATCTTCAAGACGGAAAATGTTTTATACACAATAATTATTACTGCCGTATTCTGTGGCAGCTTGATTATAATGAATATCATTGGCAATGATTATACAGGAGGTTGGTATCTTGCTATACTCAGTATCCCGATCATGATAGTTGGCGGTGGCTTGGAAGAACTCGGTTGGAGGTCTCTGCAGCCGGCATTGGAGGAAAAAATGCCTTTTGTTGCGGCGGCCTTTAGCTTAGGTGTTATATGGGCTGTCTGGCATCTTCCGCTTTGGCTTATTCAAGGTGCTAATCAATCGGACATGAGCATCCCGGCTTTTTTCCTCTATTGTATTACCATGAGTTTTGTGTTGGCGGCACTATATAAACTTACGAAAAATATTTTTGTCTGTGTAATTCTACATGCGTTTGGCAATGCCCTTGGTAACATATTTACTCTAGATATACTTATCAACACACCGGATATCATAAATATTACAGTATGTGCCGTTATGATTATAGCGTCAACTATTATTTGGACTGCTGTTGATAAGAGGGAAAAGTCTCTATTACAAGAAGCCAAATAAACATTCCCGTTATTCAAGTGTTTACAAATTGTTCACCATGGCTTAACAGATTCTCCAAATTCTTCGGGTATACTAATCATGTTGACACGCTCATCCAAAGGTTTTTGATTTCCTCTCCACTCTCAAAAGGCGAAGGCTTAATTAAATGCCTTCGCCCCTTTTTTTCGACTTCCCGTGTGTTAAGCAATATCTCTTTACATGTGGTTAAAACATCGGCGACATCAGGCATAGAGCAGCCTCGATAAACCTTTGAAGAAGCGGACGCCGCACCCACGCCTGCGCGTCTATCTCTCTGCACTGCGCAAATATATGTTCAAAATCTGCGGTCATGTCGTCGATAGCATTGCTTCCCGCCAACCAGACGGCGTTCTCATATTGATGATAGAAGCTTCGCGAATCCATATTTATCGAGCCGATGACCGCGCTCTTTTTATCACAGAGCACCATTTTAGCGTGCATAAAGCCGGGCGTATACTCAAAGATTCTCACGCCCGCGTTAAGCAGTTGCTGATAATGCCCGCGCGTTGCGGCATAAACAGGTTTGTAGTCGGGTATGCCGGGGGTCACTATCCTGACATCTATACCGCCGTGCGCCGCCACAATAAGCGTCTCTCTCAACGGACAGTCCGGTGTAAGATATGGGGTCGTAAACCATATGCTCTCAAGCGCCGTTTCACACATCGTCATATATATGTCATGGGCCGGATTAAGCGGGTTGTTAGCGGGACCGTCCGCAAATGGCACATAGTATCCATCGCCGTTTTTATCACTATCCCCAGACATAAATATTCTAAGGTCTTTCTCCACATTCTCTGTCACAACATCCCACATCTGCAAAAATTCGATCGTAATGCTCCTAACACATCCACCTGTAAGCCTAAGCCCCGTGTCTTTCCAATGCCCCACCCTTGAATTCTTGTTGATATATTCATCCGCGATATTAACTCCGCCCACATACGCGACCTCACTGTCAACAACGCATATCTTTTGGTGGCTGCGGTAAATCGCGTAAAGCTGTTGAAGATACCGATGTATGGGGTTGAATATGGCGATCTTTATGCCGTTTTCACGCAACTCATTTATAAAACGCTTCTCAAGGCTTTTCACGCACCCGAAATCGTCGCATAAAACTCGTACATCAAGTCCTTTCGATGCCTTTTGGGCTAAAATCTTAAATATATTCCTCCAAAGCTCTCCCTCCGCGATTATATAATAGTCGATAAAGATATGCCTCTCGGCCGCTTCCAAGTCCTCCAACATACGCTTAAACAGCAATTCTCCCAATGGAAAATATTCTGCCGAACCGCCTTTGTATACCGGAAACCCTACGCGGTTTAGCACGGCGGCCTGACGCGCCAGCCTGGAATCCTCTTGCTTCAGCTCGTAAAACCTGTCTTTCTCCATGCTCAAAAAGGCTCGTCCATTGTTCATGGATCTCTCTAAATAGCCTTTTTCGTTTCTTGAAAAGCTTACTCTCCCCCATGTAAAATACAGTACAACCCCTAAAATAGGTACAAGCATCATGATTATCGCCCATGCCAATGTATGGTCGGGGGCACGCAAGCGCACGGTCATGCGCAGAACGATAATCAAGGCCAAAGCGCTGAACGTCCACCCGATATACGGCGACAGCTGTGCCAGCAGCATGATAATTGTTATTGTCGCCGCTATATTCCCGATTGTCAAAATCCCGACGGCCCACAAGCGGAAAGCTCCGTATGTGCTTGTAAACTTTTTGCGCTTCATACCTTCACCCCCAGCCTCTGCTTTTATATATTCTATCCTAAGTCAAAGTTTATTTCAACAATTTTCATCAATTTCTAATTAACATGATAAACATATTGATTTTATTTCTCAACGATGATATAATGTCCAAGGAAGAAAACCATCCGAAGGGAGTTGAATGGATGCTTTCAGATGCCGAACAGCTTGAACTACGGCGTTTTGCAGAGACAATACGCCTTGAAACTTTCAAAGAAATTGCCGAGTTTGGTTCCGGGCATTTAGGCGGCGCAATGTCCATACTGGAAACAATTTCCGTTTTATACGGAGGGGTCATGAATATCGACCCTAAGCGGCCGGATTGGAAAGACCGCGACCGTTTTATCTTATCAAAGGGACACGCGGGTCCCACGCTATACGCTACGCTTGCGCTATTGGGTTATTTCCCAATGGACGAATTAAAAACGCTGAACAGGAACGGCACAAATCTACCCTCACACTGCGACATGCTCAAGACAAGAGGCGTTGATATGACGACCGGCTCGTTGGGCCAGGGTATCTCCACAGCGATTGGCATCGCGCTTGCCCAGCGTTTAGATGGTCAGGGTGCGTACACATACCTTGCAATGGGCGACGGCGAGATTAACGAGGGTCAGGTTTGGGAGGGCGTGCAATTCGCGCCGCACTACAAACTTACTAACCTTATCGCCTTTGTCGACGTTAACGGTTTGCAGCTTGACGGGACAACCAAAGATGTACTTGACCCGCGTGATTTAGCGGCGAAATTTACCGCGTTCGGATGGCTGGTAAAAGAGATCGACGGTCATGATTTAGTTGCCATACACGAGACAGTTACTTCCGCAAAGCAGAGCGGCGAGGGTCCCCACATGATACTCCTGAAAACGATAAAGGGACATGGCTGCGGAGAAATCGAGCGTCTGCCAAATACCCACCATGTGGTGATTGACGAACAGATGACAAGCTCCGTTACCGATCTGATACAAAAGCGTTTAGACGGATTGGCAGGTGAATCGGCATGAGAACATATAAAGATGAGCCTACACAACTGCGTTATGCTTTTGTCAATATCCTGCTTGATTACGCCGCAAAAGATTCGCGTATCATCGCACTCGACGCCGACTTAGCGGGATCATCGGGCTTTAACGCGTTTCAGAAGAAATTTCCTGACAGGTTTTTTAACTGCGGTATAGCCGAGGCCAACATGATAGGTATTGCGGCCGGACTGTCAGCCGCAGGCAAGATACCGTTCGCGCACTCGTTCGGTACGTTCGCAAGCCGCAGGACGTGTGACCAGATATGTATCTCCGGCGCGCATACAAACGCACATATGATCATTGTCGGAACTGACCCCGGCGTCACGGCGGCGATTAACGGCGGTACGCATATGCCGCTTGAGGACATGTCTGTATTAAGAGGTATACCTAAAATCAAGCTCATCGAGCCGACCGACAGCGCTATGCTGACAGGCATATTTGACGAACTTATTAAAAATCCCGCCGTGTATTACCTGCGGTTAAAGCGCAAAATCACCCCTGCCATATTCGAAGACGGCGACACTTTCAACATCGGCAAGGCAAATGTTATACGAAAAGGCAAAGACGCGTCGATCATCTGCTCGGGTATAATGGTCGCCGAATCGCTGATAGCGGCGAATATGCTGGAATCAGAGGGCATTAACGTGACCGTCGTCAACATGCACACCTGGAAGCCCGTCGACGAGGACGTCATCGCTTGGTGCGCAAGAGAAACAGGAGCAATCGTCACCGCCGAGAACCATAATTTGTTTGGCGGCTTGGGCGGCGCGGTATGCGAAGCTGTCTGCAGACTCGAGCCCTGCCGTGTCGAACAGATCGGTGTGAAGGACGAATTAGGCGAAGTGGGAACTGAGGAATATCTTAAAGTTCGCTTCGGGCTGACCGCCGATAATATCGTTAATGCCGTAAAGCGCGCGATAAATCATAAAAAATAAAAATATATATTGGGAGGATCTAGCAAATGAAGTATGTCTATCTCTTTTCCGAGGGCACTGGAGCAATGAAAGACTTGCTCGGAGGTAAGGGCGCAAACCTCGCCGAAATGACCAATTTGGGTATGCCTGTGCCGCAAGGCTTTACGGTGACAACCGAGGCTTGTACCAAGTACTATGACGACGGTGAGAAGATCTCGCCCGAAGTTGAGAAGCAGATCTATGAATATCTTGCCAAAATGGAAGGCGTCACCGGCAAGAAATTCGGCGACCCGAACAATCCGCTGCTCGTCTCTGTACGCTCCGGCTCGCGCGCAAGTATGCCCGGTATGATGGACACCATCCTGAACTTGGGAATGAACGACACTGTCGCCGAGACCATGGGGTCAAACAACCCCCGTTTCGTGTACGACTCTTACCGCCGCTTTATCCAGATGTATTCCGATGTGGTTATGGAACAGCCCAAGAGCGAATACGAGCGTCTTATCGATAAGATGAAAGAGGAAAAAGGCGTAGAATTAGATACCGAGCTCGACACAAACGATCTTAAAAAGCTCGTTTTACAGTTCAAGGAATTGTATAAAAATAAAATGGGTGAAGACTTCCCCGCCGATCCTAAAACACAACTTATGGGCGCGATAAAGGCCGTTTTCCGCTCGTGGAACAACGCGCGCGCTATATCTTATCGCCGCATGAACGATATTCCCGGTGATTGGGGTACCGCCGTCAACGTGCAGGCTATGGTATTCGGCAACATGGGCGACGATTGCGGCACAGGCGTTGCGTTCTCGCGCAACCCGTCCACCGGTGAAAATAAACTTTACGGCGAATACTTGATGAATGCCCAAGGCGAAGATGTTGTCGCCGGTACCCGTACACCACAGCCCATTGATCAATTGGCACAGATCATGCCCGATGTCTATAAACAATTCAGCGATTTTACGAAAAAACTTGAAAAACACTATGGCGACATGCAGGACATGGAGTTCACCATTGAAAAAGGCAAGCTCTACATGCTTCAAACCCGTAACGGTAAGCGTACTGCTGCTGCCGCACTGAAAATTGCCATTGACCTTGTTGATGAGGGCATGTGCTCTAAAGAAGACGCTATCCTCAAAGTTGACCCAAAACAACTGGACACGCTGCTTCACCCGCAATTCTCACCGGCCGCGCTCAAGGCGGCGGTCCCTTTAGCAAAGGGCCTGCCCGCATCTCCCGGCGCCGCTTGCGGAAAAGTTGTCCTTACAGCTGACGAGGCTGTCGAAGTTCATAAAGCCGGTGATGCCGTGTTGCTGGTCAGACTTGAGACCTCGCCCGAGGACATCGAGGGCATGGCTGTCGCGCAGGGCATCCTTACAGCTCGCGGCGGTATGACTTCCCATGCGGCGGTTGTTGCGCGCGGCATGGGTACCTGCTGCGTTGCAGGTTGTTCTGAGGTCGCTGTCAACGAAGAAGGAAGATTTATCACTGTCGCCGGACAACGTGTCAATGCGGGAGAATTTATGTCTATAGACGGCACTACCGGCAACATCTATCTCGGTAAGATTGCCACGCAAGAAGCCGAAGTGACCGGTGATTTCGACACCCTAATGAAATGGGCTGACGAAATCCGCACGTTAAAAGTACGCACCAATGCGGATACGCCCGACGACGCCGCGAAAGCCGTTTCATTCGGAGCCGAAGGCATCGGACTTACGCGTACAGAGCATATGTTCTTCGAGGCAGACAGAATCACCAGTATGCGCGAGATGATTGTTTCACGCACAGAGGAACAACGCCGCAAAGCGCTTGACAAACTGTTGCCCATGCAGCGCGGCGACTTTGAGGGAATCTTTAAGGCTATGGCGGGACGCCCCGTCACCATTCGCCTGTTAGACCCGCCGCTTCACGAGTTCCTGCCCCAAAAGAAAGACGACATTGCGGCGCTGGCAAAGGATTTGAGTCTCAGTTTCGATGAGCTTAACGCTATCATTGAAGCCTTGCATGAAACCAACCCCATGCTGGGTCACCGCGGCTGCCGTCTCGCCGTATCATATCCCGAAATCGTCGAGATGCAGACCCGCGCAATTATCGAGGCGGCCATCAATGTAAACAAAGGAAGTCAGTTCAAGGTTATCCCCGAAATTATGATACCGCTGATTGGTGAACCGAAAGAGCTTAAATATGTTAAGGATGTAGTTGTTGAAACCGCCGAGAGTATTTTGGCGAAAACATCTGAAAAGCTCGAATACCTTGTGGGTACGATGATAGAGATTCCGCGCGCGGCACTGCTGGCGGACGAGGTAGCCGAACATGCCGAGTTCTTTAGTTTCGGCACAAACGACCTGACTCAGATGACCTATGGCTTAAGCCGTGACGACGCGGGCATATTCCTTGAAGATTACTACCGCAAGAACATTTATGAGTCCGACCCGTTTGCAAAGCTCGATCAAGTCGGCACAGGCAAGCTGGTCGAAATGGCAACCAAGCTAGGCAGAGCCGCGCGTCCCGGTATAAAAATCGGCGTCTGCGGAGAACATGGCGGCGATCCTGCCAGCGTAGAGTTCTTCTATCGCGCGGGACTGGATTATGTTTCTTGTTCGCCTTTCCGCGTGCCTATCGCTCGTCTTGCGGCAGCGCAGGCTGTTGTTAATGAGAAGAGTTGTTCATCAAATGTAGGACAGAGGTAAGAGAATATTATAGGTAAGCCACAGGGGATTGACCGGCGGTCAATCCCCTGTGCATGCAAAAACGGATACCCAGTATCATGGATATCCGTCGAAGCAGTCGTCTTAATGATCACAGCTCAGGTTGCTGCCAGCATTTGCCTGATTCTTCAGCACATGTTTTGCCAAAGCAAGTTTCTGCACCGAATTTTATCGGTATATCTACACATATTCTTTGTGTTATTGTAAAATCAAAACTATTGCTTTCATTCTCACAGCATTTATGACCGTGGGTAACATCAACCTCGCCCGCGCACTTTACCTCGGGCTTTTCCGCTACGGCGAAAGGCGTTATAGTTACTGGTACAGAAACGTCGAAAGACCTATTGACAGGTTTTTTGCAAGATTGGATTTCAAAGCAATTTGGCTCGCAGCCGCAAATGTTAATCATTTCATTACAAGACATTTATAAAACTCCTTCCTTCTTGTTTCAATATATGTTCGTAAAACAGTTATGCTACTTAATTAACTTGTAATATTTCTGTACGCAGATTCTAAATACGTCATAAAATCAATAACTCTTATCGGCTGACCTTCACACACTCGACGCCGTGCAGTAAGAATTCCCGGATTTGCTGTAAATTCAGTCTGTCAAAGATGTCTGTAATGCAACTCATAGTATTATACATCCAAAAATTTTGTGTTGTTTTTCCAACCAAGTTGAGGTATAATAAAATTTACCTTGACTTAGGTTGGGAGGTCGGGGCACTCCGTTTAACTTTGTGAGAGTGGCGGTTTGTCCCTTTTTATTTCGGGTCTTTTAGGCGATGAATACCATCCCTAATCCCTTTTGCTTTTTTTTGCCCTCCTTTTTACAATAGGCCTGTAAAATGTCAAGTGTTTCTTGGAAAAAGTTAAAATAAAAAAGTGCATTAAAACGAGATTTTCTTGCAAGATAAAATGATGTATGTTATAATGCGTTATCCGTTATGCAATTTTTTGGAAGACTTGTGGAGAGGCACAAATGGGGTTGAATAATTCTAAAATCACTTTTCTATATACAACTGTATTCTTTGCGGTCTGTACCATTATTTTTCTCTTGATAATTTTTATCCGACCTATAGTTGGCGTTGCCGACCAGGGAGATTTTTCAAGGGTTTTCTTCGGCATAACTTGGCCGCACCCAAATTTTTGGGAAAGTAAGCATTTCTTCCGATTTGTTACCCCGGACTACAAGTTTATCCCCTTTCCGCATGAAAAGTTGTATTTTTCGCCACCTGAAGTTTCTCAAATATATTTTGTTTATTTAGGTAGGGTGGCTTCCAGAATAGTCGGCTTGGGGCATTTCAGCCAATATGTCTACGCCGTTACAACCGGGTTATTCTATATACTGGGGCTGTCACTTGTATACACGGCTTTGCTGCCCAAAAAGTCTATGTCCAGGGTCTTACTGGGAGCAGGGTTGATTTTCATGTTTGTTGACGGGCGATGGGTTCAGTGGTTTAACAGTTTATACGGCGAACCTATCGTGATGATTGGTATGTTATTGACAATTGGTTTATTCTTAATGATTAATAAATATTCCGAAAAGGGAATACCCATATGGCTCATGGTTACCTTGGCTATATCTCAGGTAATTATGATTGGCGGTAAATTACAGGCGATTAGTTTGATTATTACCGTTTTGATTATGAGCGGGTTTTTGGCCTTTACGATTTGGAAAAAGGACCCATCTTGGCGGCTTAAGCTGATCATATTGTGTGCATTAACCGTATTTCAGTTTTATTACTGTTACGGTGTGTATAATAGCGTTGGCTCAAAGACAAACAAGGACACTTTATATCAAAGCGTGTTTCAAGGTTTATTGCTCCATGCTGATGACCCTGCAAAAGTCATTGATGAATGGGGACTCGATCCGGAATTTATTAATGATGTCGGAAAAGGCGCGTACAATCCTGATTCATTTTACACTTTTGGCTCGATTAAAAGCAAAAATATGCAGGAAAAGTTTTTCGACAAGGTAACATATGGGACAGTAATTAAATACTACCTGACCCATCCTTCCGACCTTACTAAGGGGCTGCAGTATTTGGGGTCAAAATCGCTTCAAGTACCAAACAGCGGTATTCACCCGCGTGAGTATTATGTTGAAGTTTACGAGAAAACCGGCAAGTCTACTTTTGCAATTGTAGAGCATGGCCGTTTTACTCTTTGGACCAACTTCCGCGGCGGTTTTTTACCAAAAAGCTTTCTGTTCCTAACATTATTTCTTGCCGCTGTAACCGCCATATCAGTCATTTTGTTTAGAAGGAAACAACGCACCTTCGCTGTTTTGATGTGGTCATTGATGACAGGGGGCTGTATACAGTTTGTTATGCCGTATATATTCAACGGAACAAACGATACAGCAAAGCAGCTTATGATTTTTGTTTTTATCTTTGATTTGTTATTTTTTGGTTGTATTCTCTTTCTTATCCATGAGATAGGCAAGTTTTTTCAAAATAACCCTTGACAAAATTCTACCACCTGTTATAATCTTAATGGTAAGGATCATGGACGATTAGCTCAGCTGGTAGAGCATCCGCTTGACGTGCGGAGGGTCAGCGGTTCGATCCCGTTATCGTCCACCAGGCAGGTGCCCTGGGCACGCAACCCCCGCCGCTTCGCGGCACCCCCTCCGGAGGGGGATAAGGGTGCCCCGCGCACCCGTATATGGAGTGTAAATTATTATAGAAAGGAGTGTTTCAAATGGCATTCAGAATTTACAGTAAGGTGATTAGAGGTTAAATTTAATATTGTGCGCGACTAAGGGGCTAAAGGGTTTCCCCCTGTGTCTTGCGCTAGAAAAGTAACCTTTTGATAGGCCGTGGAATGCAGCTATTAGAGGCTGCTATGCCACGGTATTGTTTTGTCTATATATAGTTTGTAGGGGTAGCAGGTGCCCGATACAGGGATTCCACCCCCGTACCCCTAGTTTCGGGTAACAACCCTACATAGACGTAATATTAATAGGAGAATATCTAACATGAAAAGGATAGAAATATATTTTAGCGCATTGCGCGGACGGCGCGGCTTGTTTGTAACTGCGCTGTTATGCGTAATCATTACAAACCTGCTCGACTTTATCGCGCCGCAGGTAGTTCGTCTGACGGTTGATTCGGTAATCGGCGATTTGGAGTTTCCGGCGTGGGCGACAGGATTTACGGACGCTTTAGGCGGGCGCGATAACCTGCGCGCGAACATATGGATATGCGGTCTGATAGTTGTTCTGGCGGCGGCTCTGTCCGGCGTTACAGGATTTGTAAGGCGTTTTTTCACGCTGGAGCCTGCGGAGCGCATAGCACAAAACCTGCGTGACAGGATGTACGGACACGTACAGCGTCTACCGTTTAACTGGCATGTAAATGTTCAGACAGGCGATATAATCCAGCGTTCGACAACGGACGTGGACATGGTACGCAACTTTACGGCGAACACACTACCGGAGTTTGTGCGCAGTCTGGTAATGATAGTGGCGACAGCTGTGGTTATGTTTGTTATGGATCCGATTATGACGATAGCAGGCGTGTGCCTAATGCCGCTGTTCGCCATAACAGGTGTTATATACCACAAGAAAATATCCAAGACATGGCTTGCGCTGGACGAGGCGGAAGGCGTGCTGCAAGCGGCAGTTCAGGAGAACCTGTCGGGGGTGCGCGTGGTGCGCGCGTTCGGGCGCGAACGCTTCGAGATTGACCGTTTTGACGAAAAGAATAACCATTACTTCAAAAAAGCGATTAAAATGGGCAACGGTCTGGCATCATTCTGGAGTTTCTCTGACCTAATCGGCATATCCCAGATGTTCTTGGTAGTGATAATCGGAATTATCCGTGTATTAAACGGGGATTTGACCGTAGGTACATTCCTGACCTTCTACATGTACACGCAAATGCTGATATGGCCCGCGCGTGAGACGGGGCGCCTCATCTCCGATATGGCGAAATGCTCAATATCACTTGGACGTATTCAGGAAGTGCTTAACGCCGAGCCTGAACAAAACCCCGAAAATCCCATTGATACGCCTATCAGCGGCGACATAACGTTCGAGAACGTTACGTTCGGATACGGCGACGAGCCTGTGCTTAAAGATGTAAGCTTTTCTTTATCGCAGGGACAGGTGCTGGGCGTTTTAGGATCAACCGGAAGCGGCAAGAGTACGCTGGCGTACTTGCTGACGCGGCTGTACGACCTCCCCGAGGGCAACGGCCGTATCACGATAAACGGCGTGGACATACGCGACTTCTCGCGTGAGCATATACGCCGCAACGTGGCGATGGTGCTGCAAGAGCCGTTCCTGTATTCTAAGACGGTCGGCGATAACATAAAGGCGGCCACAGCGGGCGAACGCTCTAAAATGGAGCGCGCCGCGCGTACCGCCGCGATACACGACACCATCTTAGAGTTGGGCGGTTATGACACAAAGGTCGGCGAGCGCGGCGTAACGCTCTCGGGCGGACAGAAGCAGCGCGTGGCGATTGCGAGGATGCTCTTGCAAGACGCGCCGATAATGATATTCGACGACAGCCTGTCAGCCGTGGACACGCAGACAGACGCGCAGATTCGCAAGGCGCTCAGGAAACATACGGGTCAAGCAACGGTCATCATCATCTCACACAGGATAAGCACATTGATGGAGGCCGACAAGATACTGGTGTTGAAAGACGGCGCGGTCGAAGCTATCGGTTCCCACACGGAACTGGTAAAAAGTGAAAACACATATAAAAGGGTTTACGAATTGCAAAGCGCAATCGTATCGTAGTGAACGCACACCCGGGCGTCCCGCCGCGCACACAAAACGCCGTCTGCGGACGGGGCGATGCCCTGGGCATACAGCCCTCGAACCCCCTTTGCGAAATTTATTATGATTTAAGGTGATTCTATTATGGACATATATGAACAACAGGAATATCAATATCCAAAGTCATTCTCAATGGCACCATGGAAAAAGATTTTCCCCTTTGCTAAACCTATGGGGAAGCGGTTCATCATCATCCTCGGCCTAATGTTGGTAAACGCCCTGATTGACGTAGCATACCCGCTGATGCTCTCTTACGGCGTTGACAACTTCCTTATACCGCAGACATTTGCCGGACTGCCTACATACGGCATCATCCTGGCGATACTAGGTATAACACAGGTTTTATCAACTTATTTCTTCCTGCGTCTGGCTCTGTACGCAGAATTCAGTATCACAGCGGGCATGAGGTCGGCGGTAGTTAAGCATCTGCAAATACTGCCCATCTCATATTACAACCAAACGCCCGTGGGCTATATCATGGCACGCGCTATTTCGGACACATCTAACATCGGCGACCGTATAGTCTGGACTATCGTGGACATGAGTTGGGGGCTGGCATATACGGGATTCGCCATAATCGCCATGCTGATACTTAACTGGCAGCTTGGCTTAGTAATGGTCGTGTTTATGATTGTGGTGTTCTTGGCGGCATCGTGGTTCCAACGCAGGATACTGGAACTTAACCGCCAGCTGAGGCGCAAGAACTCTATTATGACCGGAGCAATGAACGAGGGCATAGTAGGCGCGCGCACAACCAAAACACTTGTACTCGAGGAGCAAAACCACGCCGAGTTTATGGGTATCACCGGAGACATGAAAAAAACCGCGACAGTTCTTGCGCGGGTACGCTCGATATTTGGACCGACAGTCTTCTTTCTGGGTTCGGTCGCCGTCGCGGCAGTGGTGACAATTGGCGGCGGGATGTCAATTAATACTACTTTACAGCTGGGAACTCTCGCCGCGTTCGTAAACTTCGCGTTGGGCGTTCTGTGGCCTCTGTTCCAACTCGCTCATACATGGCCCGAGTTTGTGGCATCTCAGGCGAACGTCGAGCGTGTCACTATGCTCTTAGAGCGTCAGCCTGAGATTATCGAAAAGCCCGAGGTCGTCGAAAAATACGGCGACAACTTCAATCCCAAGCGTGAGAACTGGGAGCCGTTGCTCGGCGACGTGGAATTTAAGGACGTGACCTTCATGTACCCTGACGGCACGGTAAACGTACTGGAAAGCTTCAGCCTGAAAGTACCGCAGGGCACAACTGTGGCGATAGTAGGCGAGACGGGCGCGGGCAAATCTACACTGGTCAATCTTGTATGCCGTTTCTTCGAGCCGACAGAGGGTCAGGTTTTGATTGACGGGCGCGACATCCAAGACCGCACGCAGCTGTGGCTGCACAGCCACTTAGGCTACGTTCTGCAAAATCCGCATCTGTTCTCGGGCAGCGTGCGCGAAAATATCCGCTACGGCAATCTTGACGCTTCAGATAGGGATATCGAGGCTGCGGCGCAAGCAGTCGGCGCGGACGACTTTATCAGCAAACTTGAAAACGGCTGGGACACCGATGTTGGCGAGGGCGGCGACAAGCTGAGTACCGGGCAGAAGCAGCTCGTATCACTGGCAAGGGCGGTATTGGCAAAGCCGCGCATATTTATACTGGACGAGGCAACATCTTCAATCGACACCGAGACAGAAAAACTCGTACAAGACGCCACAGCTATATTGCTGGAGGGGCGTACATCGTTTGTCATCGCGCACAGGCTCTCCACCATACGCGAAGCCGATATTATACTCGTTGTACACGATGGCAAGATCATCGAGCGCGGCTCTCACGACGAATTGATGGCGGCAGAGGGCGAATATCACAAATTGTATATGCAGCTTTCGATAGAGGGTTAGAAGGCAGTGCAAACTAAAATGTGCATTTGCTTTTCATTTCATGCACTTGCTACACTCATCCATTTTACGGAAGTGTAACAAGTGTAGGAGTGTAGCAAAAATCAGGCGGGTTTATAACTTTTTTCTTTTCAAGTTGCTATTGACTTTACTAGAGAATTCAAGTATAATCTTATATATACATATAAATGTACGCAAATGAGGTGCTTTTCGTGCCACGACACGATCCTTCTGAAAAAACAAAAACAGAAATATTAAAAACCGCCGTTCGTCTTTTTCGAGAAAAGGGATGGAATAGTGTGAATATTGAAGACGTTGTAAAGGAAATTGGGGTTACTCGTGGGGCATTTTATCACTACTTCAAATCTCGTGAGGATTTAGTTTATTCTGTTATAATGCAAATTCTTATAGATGATAACCCTTTCATTATAGTGTCGAAAAAGAAAGGTCTTAATGCGCTGGAAAAAATTCAATTTGCACTTAAACTTAGCTTAAAAACACAATTGGATGTTGCAATGACAGAGGATATGCTCAAAACAATGTATGACCCTATTGTGTTCAAGAGTAATATATTTTTCTCTATAAATATTATGGCTCCTTATATTGAAGTGCTTTTAACAGAGGGAAACAAAGATGGCTCAACTTCAGTAACATATCCAAAACATACAGCTCAAGCGGCTGTAATGATATTCAATGAATGGCTAAATCCAACAGTATTCAGAATGTCCCGTCAGGAGTTTTCTGACAGGCTTTCATTTTTAGAACAATTTGGAGAGCGACTAGGGATTCCTATTGTAGATGACGAACTGAAAGAAATGCTCAAACAAGTTTATAACTGCTGTAAAATTATCTAGAATTTCATAAGTTGCTGCCCAATTAAAGGGCAGTAATATTTTGAAATATGACATACATTTATATGTATGTTGATACTGATGAAAGGAGGGAATCGTATGAGTAAGAAACGAGCTGCAGTCTACATTATAGCTGCGCTCTTGGTCGGTATTATGCTTGGTGGCATTAGCAGGTTTACAAATGTTGATTTTGGAATAGCGCCAGCAGCAATAGCTATAATTGTAATTTGTGCCATTGCGGGTACTGACCATGTAATCTCAAGCAAAAAGAAGTAATTTTAAGGCAGGGGCGAAATATAATCGTTGCCCCTGCCTATTTTTTTAACCTAATTTTATCTTAAACAAATTGTGCTTTACCACTATTATGTGTTTTTGTCAAACAGCTTCCCAAAGCCCTTTGCAAACAGCTCAATCGCCAGCATCGCCTCACTTAAATCGTTCCCCAACGCGCCTACCTCTAAAATCAGCGAACCCCTTGTTGCATGCTGATTGAACCGCTCGCGTCTCAGGTTTATCGGGCGCATTAGATCGGGATGTTCTGCCGCGAGTATCTTTTGCAGTTGAACTGCCAACGATAGGTTCAGCGGCCAGTTGTCATGCGGCAGGCCCGAGTTGTTCGTCCCCACGACGAACATCATCTGTGCCGCCTTGTTCCCGTCTATCATCGCGATGGGCTTTCTGGGGTTTCCTTCACTTGTGGTTATAGCGTCGCGGTGTATATCCAGAACTACCTGCACCGACGAGTTGGATTTTAGTGTTTTTGTAATGCCGTCCAGCGCGTTGCTGTACGCGCTTGAGAAATTCGGTCTGTCATACACTGTCTTGTCATGCAGGACTATAAAACCTTGGGCGGTCAGTAATTCTGTTAAGCGTTCACCGATTTCGATAACGCCGCCCTCGTCCCAAAAGCCCTCCGAGCCATGAGTATGGACGATCAATATCTGAGGGTTGCCGTCATCGGGCAGTTTAAGCTCAAACTTGCGTGACATGACTTTGTCCATGTTGATATTGATTCTGGTTTCATTATGTATTACTATGTCGCCCGACGCCAGGAATGTCGTGCCTCCCGGTGATCTTAACGTCACCTCCTGCGGCTCGTCCACATCATCGGGTATGTCCGCCGGTTCGGTCTCTTCCGACATGCCGGGCTCCGCTGATTCAACGGGCTTGTACGGATCGGGCGTTTGTATTGACAGTATTTGCAGCGGGTTAAACTCCGGTATCTCCTCAGGCTCGTCCGCTATATAAACAGCCTTTGGCAGCGATGCGTCAAACTCGAAAAACAACGTGCTTGGGAATATCGGGCCGTTGAATTCCCAAGTCAGCAGGCTTATTGTTATGAAACTTATTATGCCTTTAATCATTAGCAAATTGCCCCCATTCAATATAGTATATGGGGGTAAAAATTTTTTAGGACAAGAAGTTTGTGATGAAAAAAAGCACTATCAAAACATACACTTTTTGATAGCACTTTATTGATATTTATAATAGCACATATTCACTAACAAAACAAGCCTTTTTAATAAATTTTTCGACAATTCCGAACCCGCCCTATCCGCTGATAGACCCAAATAGACAATTATCAAAAAGTGTACCTTTTGCATAAAGATCTAATAATTTAGATGGGGAGGGTTATCAAGTGGGATGCTTTGGAGCTATTTTACTTTTATTGATTTTTATTTTTTGGGACTTGATATTGGGACTTCTGGCTGCAATCGTAGGTATCCCATATTTAATTTTTATGAGCTTTTGGGATATTTTTGGGTGGTGGACAATAATAGCACCTGTAGCTATATTTATTATAGGGCTTTTATTTAGTGGTGGTGGTGGCTCCGGTGGCTGGCGTGATCCTAGATTAGATGATTAATATTGGAAGTCAGTAACAACTAAGTTAATAAGCATTATGCGAAGCTGTGTACAGCACAAAACCACCTCGCCTAGACAAAATACTGCGGTGAGGTGATTTTTCGCGCTTAACCTACGACAAAAAATCCGTAATATCCTCCACACCTTTTTCGTTGACAAATGACACGCAATATGTTACACTGTATTAAGAGGTGATGTTATGAATTTCTATACCGCAAGAGATTTAAGAACGATACCAAAAGATATTTGGAACACTTTATCGGCTGACAACGAGGTGATAATAACAAATAACGGCAAACCTACCGCTTTAATGCTCAATATATCCGAATCAAATTTTGACGAGGTTATTAAAGCAGTGCGTCAAGCCAAAGCAATGATTGCGTTTAACAATATGCGTGCCAAAGCCGCAAAACAGGGTTATATGTCAGATGAAGAAATAAATGCGGAAATAGCTGCATATCGCGCAGAAAAAAAGGTAAACTGATATGTTTGTTGTTATAGATACAAATATATTTGTTTCCGCATTTTGGTCAAAAAACGGGAATCCTGCTAAAATAATCGGCTTAATTCAGAATGGAATAATTACTCCGTGTTACGATTATCGTATACTTGAAGAATACGAAGAAGTTTTGTCACGAGCAAAATTCGGATTCGACAAGTGGGAGATTAACGATTTCTTAGCGCAAATCAAAAACGATGGCATGTCAATAGTTGCGAAAGATATTGATATATCTTTATTTGATGAAAGCGACAAGAAATTTTATGAAGTTGCTAAACAATGTAATGCAATACTGATTACAGGAAATATAAAACACTTCCCGCCTGAGAATGACACTATGTTGCCTGCAGATTTTTTGAGTAAATTTGAGTTGTAACCGCATATTTTACGACAAAAAATTCGTAATATCTTCTACACTAAGCTCGGGGTGCATACACATATTTATCGCATAACCCACCACACGCGCGACGTCGCTTACTTGGCTGTCGATCTCTTTCGGCGTAACGATCATGCCGTTCCCGAATTTTTGTAATATCGCGGGGTCGATATCTGCAATACCTGCCTGCTCTATCAGATCCGCCGCCATTGTCGCCGCATCGACGACCGTCGGAACCCCGACAGCCAGCACAGGCACATCCAAAGTCTCTTTGTTAAGCGCTGCACGCGCGTTTCCTACGCCCGATCCCGGTACTATACCCGTATCCGCGACCTGTATGGTTGTGCACAGCCGGTTTAACGCGCGTGATGCCAACGCGTCCACAATAATTATTAAGTCGGGATTTGTTCTGCCGATAACGCCGCGTATAATCTCGCCTGACTCTATACCGGTCATTCCCAATACACCGGGCGTAAGCGCCGCAACCTGCCGCATCTGCCCAAACACATCAGGTATCTTTTCGACAAGATGGCGCGTTACCATCACACTCTCCATTGACAACGGCCCTACCGCATCGGGCGTAATATTGCGGTTACCCAATCCCACAATAAGCGCGGTATGGTTGACTTTGTCAGGTATCATTGGGCGCATCTCCTGTGCAAGAGCTCGGACAGCCTCGGCAAACGCTTGAGGTTGGGTGCGCTCAAAAAAATCACCCAGCTCCAGCGTTACATAAAGCCCGATGGGCTTTCCCAAAAGCTCCGCGCCCTGTTCGTTTAAGATACGCACACGCGTGATTTTATAGTTCTCTACAATATCGTCTTCCGCTTCCACCCCGGGCAATGTTGTGGTCTTTTTCGCGCTCTCTTGCCATAGCTCGCGGGCTTCGACGGCAAGGTCGGTACGTTTTATGTTCCCCATAATCGTCCATTCCGCCGCCGCGCATCGGCATAAAATAATTTACTCGTCTTATCGCGCGGCTAAGGAATGAAAGACGATTATCAATCTAATCAGGTTAGTCTGAAATTTATTTCAGGCTAAATCACCTCACCGCGGTATTTTGCCCTGGCAGTGAGGTTTTATGCTGATGTGCAATTTCATATAATGCTTATTATCAATCCTTACGAAGATTCTGTAAATTTATATCGTTGCGTAATTGACCCCGCTAATTTCAAAATCGCAAATAAAAGAAAAATATCAATAGGCAACATCACAATATTTGTTGTCAGTCTTGAAATAATCCATGCTCCCCCTCCTTCGCGTGGAATAAAGCCAAACAGCAC
>Ga0123353_10000693_pt1 | contig 41213 bp, 34 predicted proteins | sample TergutLab28metaG_3_FD_92763 | JGI IMG/M metagenome (GOLD analysis project Ga0123353, IMG submission 92763) | Labiotermes labralis P3 segment gut microbial communities from Petit-Saut dam, French Guiana - Lab288 P3 | ecosystem: Host-associated > Arthropoda: Insects > Digestive system > Gut ... | reverse complement strand
TCCATTGCGTTAAATAATCCAACTCCGATTAAATCCGTAGTTAAGAACGCTAAACTGGCTACAGGAGGAGAAAGCAATGACTTGGCTTCGAATCTAGTGTCTTTACCTAGTAAGGTTGCTTTTAGTTTTTGAGATTCTTGGCTTAATCTCCATTCATACGTCGCAAAAGGAGTATTGGCAAAAACAGAATCTATCATATCAATACCAGTAGTATTCAAACCATATGCTTCTGCATTTATCAGATAAACAGACTCGCCGATATTATACGAAGGAGAATTACCGTCCATGAGAATGCCGACGTTAATTGTTTTGTTATCTCCATCCGCAGACATATCTACAATCTCCCACCACTGATCTATAACGGTAATTAAGCTGCCTCCAACGCCCAAACCAGCAGGAAGATAGAAATTATAGTTTTGAAAACAAAAAAGACCACCTATATCTCCTCGAAAGCCAAAAATATTTAAGGTATTTCTGTCCGTGCGCCAAGTATCGGACCAGGGATTACCGATTAAATATGCTTCGGATACATCGGACTTACCCTTAAGGGTAATGCTATTGTCGGTAGAGCTAGCGGGAAAACCCATGGATACAGCATGTCCGCCGTAAACATTTCCGCTTACTGTGCTGTTATCAATGATGACACTGTTATTAGAGGATGTAACGTCACCGACACCGTAAGCCCATCCGCCGTATATATATAAAGAAGAACCACCGATTATCATACTGTTAGAAAAGATCACGATATTGCCGGAAGATGTGATGGTGGCGGTAGAAGCAGTGTTATTTGACCAAGCCCATCCGCCGTGAATAATCTGGTAACCGCCGATTGTCGTGCAGTTTGTAATGGTTAAGATATTGTTATCCGCTGCTGCGTTACCAAAAATTGAAGAAGAAGCCTGCGCCCACGCCCACCCTCCGTAAACGCCGACGCCCACTATCCTGGTGTTAGCGATGTCCACACTATTACCGGAGGCTGAGACAGAATTGGAAGTATGGGTGGCATATCCGCCATAAATCTCGATTGCAACAGCACTGCCATCTTTTACAAATACCTTATTAGCTATTGCTTCCGTCTGTGAAAGACCGCCAAAAACATAATTTGGCGTAGTGACGAGTCCGGGCGTAAAATTCACAGTAACCGTATTGTTATCAGCAGATGGGGCTGTTTCTGTACCCACATATAAAGAATTAGCAGATGCAGCTGCTAGCACTACCCAGGAAGGTGTGTTTTTTAACGGTTCTCTGGTGGATATGTCATCTGTATAAACAATGGCTTCTTCGGCAAAAGAGCTTACCGGAATAAATAAACAAAAAACAAAAAGAAATAAATATGTATATAGCCTTAAACAATTCATAGAAATTGCCTTTCTATAATAAATATACAAAAACAAATTAGTTTTTTCATATTCATCTCGATTTAAATTTTTTTACTATTGCTCAGGTTAAATTTTATACATATCTATAAAATTTAACGTATAGCAACAGGCGGATCTCCTAACCACATGAGCTTGTAGCGGCAACAATCTCCCGGAGCATATCCTTCCCAGAAGCCATCCCATCTTGTTTGAAAGGTTTTTAAATTTTTTGCCGGAACACTCCATCCGTTTAAACAAGATGGATGATGAAACCGTTTGTCTTTGCTCGAAGCACGATACGTATCCGGCCGTGTTTTCCATTCTTGCCAAAGACCTTTTCGATTTGACATAGCAGATTTCTGGGCTTTGATAAAATCACGATCAAACTTTTTATTAGGAGGAGAATGTATATGCCATGCCAGCCCCTGACGTAAAAGTTCGGAATTTACACTTCGACCGTCTTTGGTATTTACATACATTAAAAACTCTCCTTTTTCATTTTTCAATTGATCGTCCGTTCGAAATGAAATCTCTTTTTTTTCCGTCATTTTTCGAGTTAAACGAAAGGCGTCTTTTGCGAATCTAACCTCTTGAGAAATAGGACTGTCTAATTTAGGGACATCGACGCCAATCAGTCGGATGGTTCCCCCTTCCTTAGTAACGATGGTATCTGCATTTTTTACCTCTTCAATGGATGCATTCGGCCAGCAACCGGCAAGAACAAAAGGCATGAAAAGAAAAAGGAGGATCAATGTGCTCTTTGATAAAATAAGATTTTTTCGAATTTTCATCGCTTATCTAGATCCGTTCATAGTAAAAATTAAGGTTTTCGAAGTTGGCAAATTTTTTGAGCCTGTTGGTCTAGCATGGTTGTAATACCATTATATTCTTTTGGCGTATATCCAAAACTTTCCTGCCATATTTCGTCATCTTCCATACAAAAATAAATGATTTTGGGATTTATATATTTTCGAATAGCAGAAACAATAGTTTTACATACATCAATTCGTAAGGATTTGAAATAACGCATTTTGCCATCCATCCCTGGAATGAATTCTCCGTAAGTTATTTTAGAATCGAAAAAACGAGTTTCAAGAATTGTTTTTAATTCAGGCAGAAAACGAAAAACACCAAGACTGATCCAAGCAATGTTTTCCGGAGAAATAGTTTCGAAAATATCTTGAATTACTTGAATATATTCGTTTTCACAGCCTTTATACAAAACGATCGGATCAAAATGAAAGGCGATAGGATATCCCCACGACTGACACGTGCGAGCAGCTTTGAGACGAGCTTTCAAAGGGGCTGTATCTCGTTCGTCAGATTGAATGATTCTAGGGGTATTTAGAGACCAGGCTAAAATAGTTTTTCTGTTATGAGAAAGACCTTTTAATTTATCGATTTGGACGGTTTTTGTTTTTAACTCCAAAACAGCCCGGCTTTGTTTACCGAATTTTTCTACTAATTGAGGCGTAAGAGAAGAAATAGGTTCCCAAATTAAGCTATCTGTATATTCACCCGTACCAATACGAGAGATTTCAGGTGCTTGAAATATTTCATTTTCAAGTGCCCCAAAGAGATCTCCATGATTCACAAAGTATTTAAGTAGCGGCGGGTGAAAATATTGTTGCAGGATACAATAAGAACAATCCATAGTGCAATATGTGCCCGTATGAAGAATTTTATATCCACAACAATGATAATGACGTGTGCCAGGGCATTTTCGAATAAAAGAACCTTTATTTTCAGTGAGATAAAGAATTTCTTTGCCCCGGGCAATCGGGTCAAAAGAATCATATACATCGTCATATACGATTTTAGAATCATTAATAATGGTAGGTGTGATTAAAAAATGAGAAAGGACTTCTTTCGTAATTGGAGAAGAAAAAATTTCTTTATCAACATATACTTTTTGAATTTTTCGTTGCATTTGAAAAATTTTCTAAAACTTTCGAAAAAGCTGAGCTAATTTCGGATTTTGAGAAATCTTTTGAAGTGTTTTCGCCGTTGTTTGAAATTCTTTCAGGTTTTTAGATATAAATTGGACACGGAATGTGTCCCCTTCGAAATTTTCCGGCGGAGAAAGCTGTATATCCGATGGAAATCCCAGTTGTTTTAACTGTTGTTTAAAGTTTTCTTCCATATGAGAAATCGTAGGGTATCGTTTCTTTTTTAAAAATGTTCGTAGTTGAGATGCTTTTAGACCTCTATCTAGGGTTGAATCTTCTAAAATAGGCTTAATTTCATCGAGCTCAAAAATAGACTGCATGGAAGTCTCTTCAATGATGGACAATTCATATAAATATGTAATGATTTCTCGTTGTTTTTGAAAGCTCAGTTTAAGTTCATGAAATAAGGTTGCCAGTTGGATTTGAAAGGCTGGTTCTACTTTTTGAATAAAAAGAGGCAAAATAGATAACGAAAGCCCCCCTTCTTTTACAAAAAATTGAAGTTCTGAAGAAAGAGCGGAAAAAATCTTATATTCTTGAATGATATGAGGGCTTGAGATTTTTAAAAGCTTTTTCGTTAAAGAAAGAAATTCTTCTGATGAACTACTAGCATTTTCCAATAAAGTAAGTATTTTGGATGTAGCAAAGATTGATATCGGCAAAGAGATATCTTGTAATATAGCTTTAATACAAACAATATCAGTTGTTTCAAAAGGGAAAATAGTTGCTAAAATAGCCGGTTTCTTAAGTACTACAAATGCATGATTTCGTTTAAAGCCAGAAAGGATTTGGTATCCGTTTGTGGTTTTTCGCAAAAGAATCGGATGAAGTAAGCCAAATTCACAGATTGAGTCAATCAATTCTCGATTTTCTAGTGACCCGCAAGATAATCGAAAGGTTTCGTCCTCAGAGCGTATTTCAGAAAGCAAAACATCCTTACGGATCAATTCCATACGTATTTCCTGTAAGAGCAAGCAATGCTTCCAAATATTTTTTCCGTGTATTTTGAATAATTTCTTCAGGCAATAGCGGCGGAGGCGGTTGTTTGTTCCAGTCTAATGAAGACAAGTAGTCCCGCAAATATTGCTTGTCGTAACTTTTTTGAGCGCCTCCGGGCGAATAGGTTTCCATCGGCCAAAATCGTGAAGAGTCCGGCGTTAGAACTTCGTCAATAAGAATAATTTTACCATTTAAAAGACCAAATTCGAATTTAGTATCGGCAATAATAATTCCTTTTTCTTTTGCAATTTCAGCCCCTCTTTTATAGATTTCTAAACTCAACTGCCGAACTTTTTCAGCCAGTTCAGAGCCAACAATTTTTTGCGCTTCTTCAAACGAAATATTTTCGTCGTGTAAACCCTGTTCTGCCTTAGTGGAAGGGGTAAATAAGGGTTCGGGTAATTTTTCGGACTCTTTTAATCCTTTTGGCAACGAAATGCCACAGACCGTGCCATTTTCTTGATAAGAGTTCCAGCCAGAGCCAGAAATATACCCCCGAACAACACACTCGATTAATAAAGGCGTTGCTTTTTTAACGAGAATGCTTCTATCTTTCAACACGTCTTTATAAGGATGACAGGCTTCTGGAAAATCATTCACATCTGCACTGATGATTTGGTTATCAATTAAATCTTTCATTTGATCAAACCAGAATAAAGAAATTTGGGTAAGAATCTTTCCTTTATCACCTATGGGTTGATCCATAACGACATCGTATGCAGAAATACGGTCGGATGTAACTAAAAGCAGTTTGTCTCCAAAATCGTAAATATCTCTTACTTTTCCGCGATTTAAGAGCTTTGCACCTTGAATATTGGTTTGATATACGGCTGTCATGTTGCACCTTTTGAATAAAAGTTGAAAGAAATTAAAAGAACTTAAAATGTAGGTGTAATTTGGGGAAAAGTCAAGTTGATGGGAATAAATATTGACAATACTCCTTGCAAGACATAAAAAAATAACCTTGATTCTTTAGATTTAGACAAGGAGATCGAAAAAATGGATAAAAAAATTACGATCATTGGCGCTGGACATGTAGGAGCTACAACGGCTCTACGAATTGCAGAAAAGCAACTTGGCAATGTAGTGTTGGTAGATATTGTGGAAGGTATGCCGCAGGGAAAAGCCTTGGATTTAACAGAAGCCACTCCCATAGAAGCATATGACGTAAAAATTACAGGTACAAATGATTACCAAGATACGGCGAATTCGGACGTAATTATAATTACAGCCGGCATTGCCAGAAAACCGGGAATGAGTCGGGATGATTTAATTGCGACAAATGCAAAAATCGTAGGAGACGTTACTCGTAAAGCAACCCCTTTATCGCCAAACGCTATTTTGGTTGTAGTATCAAATCCGATGGATGCAATGTGTCATGTTGCCCATAACATTTCTGGCTTTCCAACCAATCGAATTGTTGGAATGGCTGGCGTGCTGGATGCTGCCAGAATGCAGACCTTTATGGCAGAAGCTTTAAATGTGTCTGTAGAAAATACTCATGCTTTTGTGCTCGGTGGTCATGGAGATACCATGGTTCCCTTACCCCGCTTTTCAACGATTGCAGGAATTCCAATTATTGAATTATTATCCACAGATAAAATTGACGCTATTATTGAAAGAACGAGAAAAGGCGGAGCAGAAATCGTGAACCTGTTGAAAACGGGAAGTGCGTATTACGCCCCTGCGTCTGCAACGACAAAAATGGTAGAAGCCATCGTACGGGATAAAAAACATATTCTTCCTTGCGCGGCATATGTAACCGGACAATATGGAATGAAGGATTTGTTTATTGGAGTGCCAGTAAAATTAGGGAAAAATGGGATTGAAGAAGTTATTGAGTTAAAATTAACTGAAAAAGAATTAAAAGACCTTCAAATCTCTGGAGATGCAGTTCAACAGTTGGTAGATTTATTGGCGACAATCGAATATTAATTTAAATTTATAACATATGAAAATCCTCATTTTGTTTATTTGCGAAATGAGGATTTTTTATGCGCCTATATCTTGAAGGGAAGTCCAAATAATTTCGGCCAAATTTTTCGAAAAACCTTTAATGGATGTAATTTCTTCTATAGAAGCCAATTTAATTTGAGCTACGCTACCAAAATGAGAAAGAAGCTGTTTTTGTCGTTTTGGCCCTACCCCTTCAATTGTAGAAAGAACACTTTGAATAGTGGTTGTGCGTCGACGCTGACGATGAAATGTAATGGCTGACCGATGTGTTTCGTTTCGAATATTTTCTAAAAATAATAATAAGTCCGTATCCTTTCCAAAAACAACCGAATTGCTTCGAACAGGAAGATAAATTTTATCTTGCGTTTCGCCGAGTTTTTCTTCTTTTTTAGCAATAGAAATAAGCGAAATTGTATCTGTAAGATCTAATTTTTTTAATACATCTACAGCCACCGAAAGATGTCCTTTCCCGCCGTCTATCATAACTAAATCCGGCATATCTTCTTTTGTAACTTTTTTATATCGACGAGAAAGAATTTGAAACATGGCTTTATAGTCGTCCGGCGTTTCCATATTACGAATTTTAAAGCGACGATATCCTTGTCGATACGGTTTTGCATCTATAAAAACAACCATGGCTCCGACTGGATTCGCACCTTGAAAGCTAGCGTTATCAAAACATTCAATTCGTTTGGGCAAACGAGGTAAATGAAGTTTTTTCTGTAATCGATATAAAAGATCTCGCTGGTTAGAGATTGCCGTAAGGTGCGCCTGGAGTGTTTCCTTGGCGTTTTGACTTGCCATTTCAACCCAGCGAGCTTTATTTCCTCGAGTAGGTATATGAAAATGAACGGGCGCTTTTCGTTTTTCACTTAACCATGCTTCTAAAATCAACCGGTCGTTCGGAGAGAACGGAAGTATAATTTCATTTGGAATATCGGATTCAAATTCATAAATATGCTGAAGAAAAGCTTCCAATATTTCCCCATCAGGCAATAAAGACACATCAGGAAAAATTTTACTGTAACGACTTAATAAGACTCCGGAACGAACTTTTAGAACGTAACCGCTAACCAAGTTATTTTCTCGAATTAAACTAATAATATCCCGACTTTTTTCATCTGGAGAAATAACTATTTGTTTTTCCAGAATTTTTTCTAATGCAAAAATTTTATCTCGTAAATAAGCAGCGGTTTCGAAATCTTCTTTTTTTGCAGCTTCGTGCATCTGAGTTCTAAATTCACGAATGAGTTCTGGAGTTTTGCCTTCTAAAAATAAAATAGCCGCGTCAATGAGTTCTTGATATTTCAGCGGATTTACCGAATTACAACAGGGACCCAAGCAAGCTTTAATTTGATAATTTAAACAAGGTCGGGAGCGGCTTTTCATTTGCTGGTCTCGACATTGACGTAATGGAAAAAGTTTTTTTAAGGTTTTAACTGTTTCATGAACTGAAAATACCGAAGAAAAAGGTCCAAAACAACGAACGCCTGTTTTATGAATAAACTGACGAGCATAACGAATTGTAGGAAATGGTACATTCATATCAATGTATAAACATAAATATCGTTTATCATCTTTAAAAATAACATTATAAGTAGGACGATGTTTTTTAATAAGAGTGGATTCTAGTAAAAAAGCCTCATTCTCGGTTTGGGTTAAAATGGTTTCAAGCGAATGGACTTTGTCGACCAAAATAGCCGTTTTAGGAGCTTTTATCGTAGGACGAAAATAACTGGAAAGACGTTTTTGAAGATTTAAGGCTTTTCCTACGTATAGGATTTTACCATCTTTATCTTTTAGTAAATACACGCCGGGCGTGATAGCTGCCTGAAGAGCGGATTTTAAAAGATCGGATGTTTCTTTTTTAGACATGTTTAAACGCCTTTTTCAAAAACAACGCTAACTTTTAACGCTCGAATTTTATCCCGGCATTTAGCAGCTTGTTCAAAATCAAGTTCGCGGGCAGCTGCTTTCATTTGTTTTTCTAAAGAACGTACCGTGGCTGCAAGTTGTTTTTCATCTAAATGGATTTTTTGTTCACCCAAAGACTTTTGATCTCCTGAAGCTGCTTGTAGGTGGCCAAAAACAGACAAAACTTCTTTTTGAATTGTCGTGGGTGTAATTTTATGTGTTTGATTGTAAATCATTTGAATTTCACGCCGTCGTTGTGTTTCTCGAATTGCCCTTTCCATAGAGGGAGTTATTTTATCTCCATATAAAATAACCCGTCCTTTGGCATTTCTGGCAGCACGACCACATGTTTGAATCAGAGAACGTTCAGAACGTAAAAAGCCTTCCTTATCTGCATCTAATACAACGACTAGAGAGACTTCGGGGATATCTAACCCTTCTCGTAATAAATTAATTCCGATTAATACATCAAACTCTCCTTCTCGTAAGGCTTGAATAATTTCAAGACGTTCTAATGTAGAAATATCTGAATGCAAATATCGTACCTGAAGACCAATATCCGTATAATAATCGGTTAAATCTTCTGCCATCCGTTTTGTTAGGGTAGTAACTAAAACACGTTCGCCGGATTCAATTGTTTTACGAAGCTCTTCCAATAAATCATCTACTTGTTGTTTTGCAGGACGAACTTCAATAAGAGGATCTAGTAATCCAGTAGGGCGAACGATAAGCTCGACAGGAGGGTCAGTGGCTTGGTTTAATTCGTATTCTGCTGGTGTGGCAGAAACGTACACGATCTGCCCTGTTTTTTCTTTAAATTCCTCAAACATGAGAGGCCGATTATCTAGGGCAGACGGCAAACGAAATCCATATTCAATCAGAGTTTCTTTACGAGAACGATCTCCTCGATACATGCCTTGAAGTTGACCGATACCCATATGGCTTTCATCGATAAATGTGATGAAATCAGACGGAAAGTATTCTAATAACGTCGGCGGCGGCTCATTTTTTTTTCGGCCGGTTAAATGGCGTGAATAATTTTCAATGCCGTTACAATAGCCCATTTCTAACATCATCTCGACATCAAAATTCGTTCGCTCTTCGATACGTTGCGTTTCAATGGGCTTATTTAAATTTCGAAAAAATTCAATTTGATCTTTAAGTTCCAATTGAATGCGATCAATAGCACGCAACAAAGCCTCTTTTTGGGTAACATAATGGCTGGCAGGAAAGATTTCCATGCGTTTTATCTGTTTTTGAGCTGTGCCGGTAAGAGGGTCAAACAAAGAAATACGTTCAATATTTTCGTCAAAAAAATCCACTCGTACTGCCGAATCTTCTTCATAAGAAGGAAAAATTTCCACCCGATCTCCGCGAACGCGGAATGTGCCTCGATGAAAATCCATATCATTTCGTTGATATTGTATCTCAACCAATTGCTTTAAAAGTGTTTCTCGAGAAAATGAACTTCCCTCTTCCAAACCAACTTTCATTGCAAGATATTCGTCTGGAGATCCAAGTCCGTATATACAAGAAACACTTGCAACGACAATGACATCTTTTCGGGTCAATACAGAACGAGTTGCTGAATGACGCAATTTGTCAATCATGTCATTGATGGCAGAATCTTTTTGAATATAAGTATTGCTGGAAGGGATATAGGCTTCTGGCTGATAATAATCATAATAACTAACAAAATATTCCACTGCATTGGTTGGAAAGAGCAAACGAAATTCATGATAAAGCTGAGCGGCAAGTGTTTTGTTCGGCGCAATAACTAAGGCAGGATGTTGTAGTTGTTCTATAATGTGCGCCATTGTAAAGGTTTTACCAGAACCTGTAACGCCCAGAAGAATGTTATGCTCGCTACCGTTTTTAAGATTTTGAACCATTTGTCGAATGGCTTTGGGCTGATCTCCGGCAGGTTGATATGTAGAAACAAGTTGAAATTCAGACATGGCGAGTCCTATTTACATAAATTGCATTTGAAAAATATAGTAGTATATCAATGCTATTTTAGCAAACTCTTCAAAATATTAAAAACGCAACCGGATTTTGTTTTAAAGCAGAAATCCTATCCATCTCCGCCGCCCAATTATCAATCCGATACCCGCCGTCTTTTACAAACCTACCCGGATATTTTTTTAATAAATCCTTCGCCCTACCCTCTCCCAATATGTACTTCGCATCATTGTAGTTAAGCCTTATGCCCCTAGCGTCCTTCATATCCCAAAACGCATTATGATATAATTCCACATACTGTGCTTCGGCTTCTTTTCTTAATAGAGCTACATCTTTTTTAAGGTCTTTATCATACCGGCTTTTTAATTTATCCTGCGTATTTTGTCCGAATAAAGGCTCGTAAACCAGCCTATCGTAAAGCTCTCTCGCTCGCTCTGCCAATACATTCTGACGCTTTTCGATATCCACGTTCGCCTTACGCCGCAGTTTATCCTGTGCCTTAATGTCTGCGTCTGCCCTATCCTCATTCAAGGCATTTATTTTATCTTCCGTTACGTTAAATAATAGGCGGTCTGCCGAACCTTCTTTCGCGTCCAACTCCATTAAAACATCTGCACCGTCCGCCATTTTCTTTAAAAGAATTTCATCTTCCAGCGCAAGCATACGGTCAAACGCATTTCTCACGTTAGGATTTAATTCAACATCTCCGAAATAGTCCTGATGATTGCGGTATAAATCCAATAGAATGTTTTTCATATATTCGAAAAACGCCGCAATCCCTTTAGACGGCGCAACACCTTCCGCCACCCACTTTTCAAACCCTTTCGCAATCTTTTCGTGCGCCGCTTTCTGCTCATTTTCCGTTACGGCTTTATCCATTCCCGACCACGCTTCGAGTTCCGTCATAATCTTCTGGTCATGTAGAGAGAGTTTGCCGTCTGTCGCCAGCTGCTGCCGTATTAAATACGCAAAATGCCCGACTTCGTGAATAACAGTACTTGCGTCTGCGTGCTTGAATAACTCAATGAAGTATTTGCCGTCTTCGAAACGAATTGCGCCGCGTTCGCCGCGGGGAGAGGGCTTGTCTTGATAAACCCTTTCGCCCAGTTGATTTTTTTTCTTGACAAGGTCGGCTTCTGTTAGTACAGTCTTATTCAAAACATGGCTGCTATTTAGAAAACTTGAGATTAGCAATTGGAGCTTGGAGAGTTTTCCGAAATTAGTAGCTTTTGTTTTATTGATATAGGCTACATTCCCTTCTTTTAGTTGTGTCCTAAACCAGCCGTATTCCGGCTCCATCACTAGCTTTCCGTCTCTTATAACCTCTTGGTCTTTTCCATAAGCACTTGTCATTATATTCATATCGTATCCATCTGCTTTTGTATTAAGTTCAAATGGAACAACGATATGAGATTTATTATTATCAACTAGATCAAGAAGGACAACCTTTCTCCCTTGTACAGTCTTGCTGTCAAAAATCATTATAGGGTCTGTTAAAGCTCTCGGAACTTGCTTTATAATTTTAGGTGTCATATCTCCAGCATGTCCGTCTCTCTCTCTAGTATCCATTAAAATCTTTTTTAGCTCTTTTGTTTTCAGCCCTATTGGCAATATCTTTGCACCGGCTAGCCCTAATACTAAAGGCGTTGTCATTACATGGATAGTCTCTCTCTTCGGGAGTGCGCCTTGCATAAAGTCGTCTATGGCTTTTGAGAAATTAGCCTCATCTTGCTTTAGCTTCTGCTCCCCGATTGTATCTTGATTAAATACATTCGCATTCTCTCCAACCGCCTGCCCTTCCTGAAAGCCGCCAAACATATCCGCCACTACCTGAAACGGCATATTGTTATTCACCGCAAGAACACGAACTACATCGTATAACTGGCGCGCATGGTGACTGGCTTCTTCTTTCGATATATTCTGAACGGATATAAGATTCTCCGTTGTGTTTTTAATAAACGCTTTCTTTTCTTTTATGTTTTCTCGCCTTTTTTCGGGCTTAAAAATCAGGTCATGCTCTTTTTTATTTAAGGCAACCGCTGTCTTTTTCGTTTGGCTTGCGGCTTCAAGAGTGCTTTCAGTCTGTCCGTACTGACTTTCTTTGCGGAGTTTCGGAAAGAGCTGGGTTACTTCTTCTGCCGTTAGGTTGGCAATGGCAACAGACGGATCGAACCAGGTGTCTTTGGCGTTTTCATTCATCGCGGCGGCTATTTGATCCTCGGAAAACCCCATCTTTATTAGGAGTTCAACGCCTTCTTCGGTCTGGGCAATTTCTCGGATCGCTTCGCTGGAGGCAATTTCTCTTGTTCCGGCAAGGTCGCTTTGTTCAATATTAGACTGCTTTAGCCTAGCCGATTAGAGCTGTTCGAATTTCGATTCACGCAATATACATGCAATCATTGCTTTTGCGTTTGCAACAAATGCTTCTTTGGGCTGAAACCTTGACAGCAGGGCACTGCCATATTTTTGCGAAAACAGCAATAGCATTTCATCTTCACTGATTTCGTTTTGAATCATATTCACAACAAAATTACGGCAAGCGATATTTGTCTCCAACGCTTTTTCAAAAAAGCCATTCGCTTCTTTTTCTCTGACAAGTCCACGGTGCGAAAGCGATAGAAGGCGATATTGAATGCCGAGGCATTTTTTAATTGAATTTATTGTATCGCTATAACTTGCAAGATAGCATGGATATATACTCCCGTCCGGCAATAAAACCCCTGGGGTTTCATTTACAATTAACAATTCAAGTTCAGGCACGAAATAACTGAGAGAATCTCTGGTATGCCCCGGTGTTTCAATTACCTCGACAGAAATTCCGCCAAGAAAGATAACATCTTTTTCTTTGACAATATCGTCTGCTTGAAACATGTCATCATTATAAATAATATCGCTTGCAGCGTTATATTTTTGAGATGCGACAATAGAGAATTCACGAATGACTTTTCGAGGCGTATTCTTTAAGAGCGCAGAAGCTCCGACCTCTGAAGTTAAAAGCCGCACTTGTGGCCATTCTTTTTTAAAAAATGGGAACGCACCAACATGATCATAATGAGTATGAGTTATAAATATATAATCTAGCAATCTATCGCCAAGAGCCTTTTTAACTTTTTGTATCGTCTCTTTTGCACAAAACGCCATACCGCAATCAAAGAGAGCAGTGCGATCCTTTCCGATCAACAGATTTCCTTCACTTGAATCATGTGCGATACAATTTACATATTGATGCATCTATTATACCTTCCTATTATTTAATCCCTTGATTATATCGCTAAAAATATGTGTTAAATGGAAATAAAGAGATATACTGTAAGACAGTGATTTTAATTATTTGTACCAGAGATGATACAAATAAAAACGATCCTTAGGAGAATTGGATTTTACTTACATGGATTAAAGAATGCTTATCTATTTGAAATTTTATTTAATTGTTACCGAATTTTCCAATCAGTAGTGCCGTCTGGTTTATCTTCTAAAACAACGTTTAACTCATCAAGTTCCTTTCGAATTTGATCTGCCTTGGACCAGTTTTTTTCTTTTCGGGCAACTGCGCGTTGAGAAATTAAATCTTCAATATGGATTACATCAATGCCGCTTTCTTTCAGAAGCAATTGATTTTTTTCTTCAAAATAAATTTGTGGAGAGCGGGCAAAAAGCCCTAAAACATTTCCCATTCGATAAATATCGTTTTGTAACGGTTGTAAGGTTTGAACGGGAACATTTTCATCTAACAACCGATTAATATCACGAGCTAAGTCAAATAAGATTCCAAGCCCTTTTGCCGTGTTAAAATCGTCGTTCATGGCTTCAATAAAGCGACGATATGCTTCCGTGGGCTGTGTCGTATTTATTTCCCCCCGAAATTCTACAGATTTTTCAAGGCGTGCAAGCATAGTATACAGTTTATCAAGTGCTTGCCCTGCTTCCGAAATAGATTGATCGGAAAAATCAATTGGACTACGATAGTGGCTGCCTACTAAAAACAGACGAACGGTTTCCGGGTGACAGACTTTTAAAAGGTCTCGAATCATTAAGAAATTGCCTAATGATTTTGACATTTTTTCTTTATTAATATTCACAAAGCCATTATGTACCCAGTATTTTGCAAAGGGCATACGATTGGCACATTCACTTTGAGCAATTTCATTTTCATGGTGAGGGAAAATTAAGTCTTGCCCTCCGCCGTGAATGTCGAACGAATTGCCCAAATAAGTGGCACTCATAGCGGAACATTCAATATGCCAGCCAGGACGACCCTTTCCCCAGGGACTTTCCCAAAAAGGTTCATCGGGCTTAGCCTTCTTCCATAAAGCAAAGTCAAACGGATGTCTTTTTTTGTCATCTACTGAAACACGAGCGCCAGCTTCCATTTCGTCTAATTTACGCTGAGAAAGCTTTCCATACTCTGAAAAACGATCGATTTCAAAATATACATCTCCATCTGTTTCGTAAGCGTAGTTTTGATCTATTAATTTTTCAATCATCTGAATGATATGAGAAATATGTTCGGTTGCTTTGGGTTCGATTGTAGCTCTTTCGATATTTAAAGCGTCCATATCCTCATGAAATGCTTCGATAAAACGATTGGCCAAATCAAAGGGATTCTCACCTAATTCGTTTGCTCGATGAATAATTTTATCATCTACGTCCGTAAAATTTCGAACGTAAGTAACATCATAGCCCTGATCTTTAAAATAACGTACTATAACATCAAAAACTACGGTAGAACGAGCATGTCCGATATGGCTATAATCGTACACCGTAGGACCACATGCATACATACTAACCTTGCCTGAAACAAGCGGAAGAAAAGGTTCTTTTTTACGACCGAGCGTATTGTAAATTTGAATCGACATTATATCCTCTTCTTATGACATTTTTTCGTCCACATCGATAGCGGAAGAAAAAAGAGCTAACAATGCAATACAGTTTGCACCGATACCTTCTCCGCGTCCAAATGGACCCATTTTTTCTGTAGTGGACGCTTTAATGTTAACTTGCTCCGGTTGAATGCGAAGAATTTCGGCAATTCGAGTTTTCATTTGAGGCGCATAAGGAGCGATTTCAGGTTCTTGTGCCAATATGAGCGTATCGAGATTTACAATGTAAAACCCTGCATTTTCAATTTTTTCTCGACAGGAATCTAGTAAGCGAAGACTAGAAATACCTTGATATTGAGGGTCTGTGTCAGGAAAATGATGCCCGATGTCACCAAGTCCTGCTGCTCCCAAAAGTGCATCACAAATTGCATGAAGAAGGACATCGCCATCAGAATGTGCTACAAGCCCTTTTTCATATTGAAGATGAACGCCACCCAATATAAGCCGATAGCCTTTTTCCAATCGATGTGTATCATATCCAAAGCCAATGCGCATATGATTCTAATCCTTTGTTTTTGTTTCGATATAGTAAGGTAAAAGGGACGAATTAGCAAGGGGAGAAGCAAAAAGAAGCAATGAGTTTCAACTTGTAGAGGAAATTACTTTATGATAATTTAAAATACTATGTTAATTAAGTTTAGAACGACAAAGGAAAGAGCCCAATGACAATTGTTCGCGATAAATTTGATTTTGAAGTTGGATATTTACTAAAAAGCCCATGCTTATCATGCAATCGGGCATCAGAGCGTCCTATATGTTATGAAACCTGCCCGATTTTAGAAAAAGTTCAGATAATTTTAGCACAAGGGGTATCGTGTACACGTTTGAACACACCAGAAACTTTTACTTTAATGACTAAAAATTAAAAAGATCATCGATAATGGAAAGTGTTTCATTATTAAAATCGGATCCTCAATTTGCAATTCAGATAGTTTCTGACACAGCCGAACTATTGGATATTCATTTTTCCGGTCGAATGGATGTTCAAACATTTTCATCGGCTAAAATGAAAGTCTTTCCGCTACTTCTCAAAACAAAAGCGAAAAAGATACAAATTGACTTGGCTCAAGTTTCCTACTTCGACGACTTCGGCGCCCTCTTTTTGATAAAATTAAAGCAACTCGCCTATGAAAACAATCTTCAATTCTCACTTCAACATATGTCAGATGCTATAGAACAAATTTTTTCGGTTACAAAATTTTCTAAAGATATTCCGATTATTTCAATTCGTAAAACAAAGACAAATCCATTAGCATTACGAGCTGGCACGGTCATATTTCAGAAAATAAAGGCTTTCAAACAACTGATAGCCTTTTTAGGGAATTTATTAATTTCCATTTATGAATTAATTCGAAAACCTAAACTCCTCCGCTGGAATGATACGCTCCTCTTTATGGAATCTGTGGGTGTAAATGCGCTTCCGGTAGTAGGAATGATTGGATTTTTATTAGGCATAGTTATTGCCTTTATTGCGGCAACACAGCTTAGACCTTTTAGTGCGGAATCGTTTGTTGCACCTTTGGTTTCATTAACAATGGTGTCTGAATTAGGCCCGATTATGACAGGAATTTTAGTGGCAGGACGATCTGGGTCTGCATTTGCGGCAGAAATTGGAACTATGATGATTTCCCAAGAAGTTGATGCCTTAACTGTTATGGGATTTCAACCAACTAAATTTTTAGTAATTCCGCGAATGCTTGCAGCGGCTTTGATGTTGCCTATATTAACCATTTTTTCCAATTTCTTTTCGATTATGGGTGGGATGATTGTAGGCATGAGCGTATTAGAAATTCCGTACGGGGCCTATCTTGCTCAGAGTATGGATATTTTAAGTATTTTTGAAGTGTTTTGGGGTCTTGGGAAAAGTGTGTTATTTGCTTTAATTATTGCTGGGGTTGGCTGTTTGCGCGGCTTTCAAGTACGAGGCGGAGCTGATGCAGTAGGCAAAGCAGCCACTTCTGCCGTAGTAACGAGTATTTTTTTAATTATCTTGGCAGATTCAATTTTGGCCGTTCTTCGGAGTATCTGGTGATAAAACCAATTATTGAAGTAAATAATTTAACAGCCAGTTATGGACCAGATACGATTGTTTTAGAAAATATATCGTTTTCGGTGAATAAAGGAGAGGTGTTTGTTATTCTGGGAGAAAGTGGCTGCGGTAAAAGTACTCTTTTGCGACACTTATTAGCACTGGAAAAACCGACAAAAGGGATAGTTAAAATTAACGATGCCCGTATCGATTCAGATCAAAATTTGTTTAATCAATTATATTCTCGAATTGGTGTGTTGTTTCAAGGAGGGGCATTATTTGGCTCAATGTCACTGGCTGAAAATGTGGCATTGCCGTTAAAAACATATACTCGTTTAAATAAAGCTATAATTGACGATATTGTTCGAATGAAATTGCGAATGGTAAATTTAGAAGGATATGAGAACCACCTGCCTTCAGAACTTTCGGGAGGAATGCAAAAAAGAGCAGGTATTGCAAGAGCTTTGGCAATGAGCCCGCCTATGCTATTTTTAGATGAGCCAAGCGCAGGGTTAGACCCTGTTACTGCCGCTGAATTAGATGATTTAATTGTAAGTTTTAATAAAAACTTAGGAATGACCATTGTGGTGGTAACTCACGATTTAGGAAGCATTCTTAAAGTAGGTCAGCGATGTATTATGTTAGACAAAAAAACAAAAAGCATTATTGCTGAGGGAAATCCAAAAGTACTGAAAAAAACTTCGACAACTCCAATTGTACATAATTTTTTTAATCGACAAGTATTGTAAAGGAAAAATTCGTGGCCTCATTACGAACACAATTTACTGTAGGGTTATTTGTTATTATTGGTTTCGGGGTAGCAATAGTAGCCGTTTTATGGCTTGGGTTGGCTGAAAACATGAAATTTGGAACGGTTTATGTTGCTTATTTTGACGAATCGGTTTCGGGGTTGGCAAAAGATTCAGATGTCAAATACTTGGGTGTTTCGGTGGGGAAAGTAGAAGATATAAATATTTCCCCGGCTTCGGATTTGGTGGAGGTCATATTTCGCATTAAAGAGAATGTGAAATTTAAACAGCAAATATATGCCCGATTAGAAATGGCTGGAATTACCGGAATGAAATTTATTGAGCTCAGCAAACAAATGCCTGATAAAGACTATCCGCTTCCGAAATTAAACTTTAAGCCAAAGCATCTAGTGGTTCCCACTATTTTAAGTTCAAGTCAAATATTAATGACAGCTGTGGACCGAATTTTAATGAAACTGGATCAATTGGATATTGGTGGAATTGGAGAACAAACTCAAACAACATTAGTGGCCATTGAATCATTGGTTAATAATTTACAACCCGCAGCACATAATTTATCAGACGCGTCTTCTGCAACGACCCAAACAATGGATGAATTTCAGTTTACTTTACGCAGTTTGCGTCAAAATATGGGATCAATTAATCGTCGTTCGGAAATATTTGAAAAAGAAGTGGCCGTAACATTACAAAATGTAAATGAACTTCTGAATGAATTACGAAATCAACCTTCAAATTTAATTTTTTCAAGGTCTGTACCACAAAGAGATCAACAGGTAGTACCTTAATAAAGCCTCTGAAAGAAAGGAGATTTTTGTGAAAATTTCAACTGTTATCAAGTTTGTAGGTTTTTTAAGTGTATGTGCCGTTTTGTGGGCAGGATGTGGAGGCGTATCACAGCAATTAGAAGTTCAATATTACACGCTTTCATATGAAAAACCACAAATAACCAGCAGTATGCCTCAACTCCCAATAAGCATGCGGATAAACCCGGCTCAGGCTACTTCATTTTATCGTACGTCACGAATTGCGTATGCAACAAGTCCATATACTCGAGGGCTGTATAGTTATTATTATTGGGAAGATACCGCCGACAAATTACTGCAAACCTATATAATACGAGGGATAAGAGATGTAGGGCTTTTTTCAGATTTACTTTCTTCGGACTCCTCTCGCTCCTGTCAGTTTTCATTAACACTTTTTGTGGATGAATTTATAGAAATGGATCGGGGAAGTGATAAATATGCAATTGTATCCTTTTTAGCGACCGTAGAATATGAAGCAGATAGTATTGTCCCAGTAGTAGGAAAAACAAATCATCTAATCGTTTTTCAAAAGCAATATCGAGTCGAAACGAGGCTAGAAGAAAAGACATTAACGGCGTTGGCAAAAGCAATGACCCAGAGCGTATCGACTGCTTCTTCGCAATTGCAATTAGATTTGTATAAAGAAATTTCGCAAGTAATTCGAGTTACCCCAAAAGTAAAACCAAAAGGGAAATAAAAATGGTGGGATTAAAAAAAATACCATTATTTCAAGATCTGCAAAATGATGCTCGTCAAATGAAAACACCCTCTTTTCATTTGAAAGAATTATGGAAAGAAAAAGATCGACAGACCCAATTATTATATACAGCTATCGGACTTCAGCTAGATATTGCACGCCAACGGATTACGCCGAAAATACTAAAAAAACTTATAAAATTAGCAATCGAGACAGGTGCTGTTGAAAAATTATCCAAAATGGCAATGGGGCAACTTGTAAATGTCAGTGAGAATCGCCCTGCTCTTCATATGGCTGACCGAGCCACAACGAAAACGATAAAAATAGATAATGAAAATATATCTACGCAATCCATTGAGGTTCGTAAAAAAATTGCCCAATTTACACAAGATGTTCATACTGGCAATGCATGTGGAACAACAGGTAAAAAATTTCAACATATTGTCGTTGTTGGAATTGGAGGCTCGCATTTAGGTGCTGCATTTTTATACGATGCCTTATTGGATTATGCCAAGCCAAATATGACGCTTCATTTTTTATCTAACATTGATCCGCATAATTTTCTTCGAATATCTCGTAAAATTGATCTTGAAACAACTCTTTGGGTTTTTATATCAAAAAGTTTTACAACAACTGAATCGATTTTTAATATCTGGCAAGCAATTGATGCGATGGAAAAGAAAGGACTAGTTCCTAAAGATCATATTGTTACGGTGTCTTCTAAAACAAAAGACCCCAATATACCTCCTATCCCTGCTAGAGAAGCGTTTTTATTTCACGCTGGAATTGGCGGTCGTTTCAGTGCAACGAGCGCAGCTGGCCTAGTGCCTTTATCTCTTGTCTTAGGTACAGATGTATGTGATGAAATTTTAATGGGTGCTCATGAAATGGATGAACATGTGCTCTCCTCTCCTCCAGCCCAAAATTTACCCTTGTTAGGAGCTGTAATTAATGTATGGAACAATTGTTTTCTTAACTATACAGTATGTGCCGTAATTCCATATGCAGAAGCTTTGTCGTTATTGCCGTTTCATTTACAGCAAGTATCGATGGAAAGTTGTGGAAAACGAGTCGATGAAGCTGGAAACGTATTAAAATTGCCTAGCGGAATGATATTGTTTGGAGCTCCAGGAACTGGGGCGCAACATTCATTTTTTCAAATGGCTCACCAGGGAAGACCTTTTCCTATTGATTTTATTGGAGTTTTAAATCCAAAACAAACTTCTTCATCTATTTCGCGAGAAAAAATCCGGGCAGATCAAATATTATTTTCTAATCTTTTAGCACAGGCAAATGCTTTGGCGTTTGGAAAAACAAGTGAAAATTCACAAACTACATTTGATGGAAATCGTCCTTCAACAATTATTACAATAACAGATCTCTCTCCCAAAAATATGGGTCGATTGCTTTCTTATTACGAAGCTCAAACTGTATTAGAAGGGTTTATATTAGGAATTAATCCATTTGATCAATTTGGAGTGGAGCTAGGAAAAACAATGGCCAATTCTCTCTATGCAGAGTTTGTTGCAATGAATACATCAGAAAATCCTTTAGATATCGCACAAAAAACAAATGAAGAAATTCGGCACTATTTACTTGAAATGTATATTCAAAAATTATTTTGAGAATTGAGATACCATTTCGCCAGAGCTTTCAATCCTTCCTGAGTTGTACAGCGCGGGGTCCATTCAAATGTTTTTTGAAATTTACTGAAATCCAACACAAAAGATTCAGTAATTCGTCGAAGAGCAGCTTTTTTCCCTAAAAGTTTAAACATAAAAAATAATTTTTTTTCGGAACCGATCATTATTGGATTAGGCATTTCCAATACTTCGGCGAATGCTCGAACAACATCAGGCGTGGAAATAGGCGTAGGATCAGCCAATAGATACGCATTAAACCCCTTCGTTTGGCCTTTTAAAAGCGCCACGATAGCGTCTGCCAAATTTTGCACATATAAAAGACTTTGTTGGTTTTGAATATGTGAAAATGGAAAACGAACTTTTTTTTGAATTGATTGTAACAATTTAATAAAACGACCACTCATATGGGGACCGTACACCAAAGGAACACGAAGGGAAGAAATGGTCATAGTATATTTTTTTGCAACTTCTTGAAGCTTTTGTTCACACTCAAATTTTTGTAGAACATTTTCATCTTCAACGGGATTAGGAATATCTTGGTCAGTATAAGGAGTCGACTGAAAAGAACCCATGATTTGAGCAGAACTTAAAAAAACAAATCGTTGAACACCAACTTCGGCAGCTTTCTGCGCCAGTCGAAAAGGGATTTCAACATTAAACTTTCGGCAATGCGATTTTAATGCCTTACGAGCGCTTCTCATATGAGGAAGTCGAGGACCATATGGCATATGAGCCGTATGAATAATTGTATTTATTTCTGAAATATTTTCAGGGATAGGAGAATAATAAAAATCTTGCTCAATTTTTTGGGCTCCGACAGGTATTGCTTCCGTGGAGTCCGGAGAAACCAAAACATAAACAATATAGCCCTCTTTCAAAAGTACATCAGAAACAGCTTTCCCTATAAAGCTTGTAATATCCGTAATAAGAACAGTTTCTTTTACTGTCATGTAAATTATTCCAATGAAGAAGTAGTAGTTTCAGAACGAATCCATTCTAAAAAAGGCTCATAGCCTTTTTCAATATTGATCTGAAGGATACAAGGACATGTATATGGGTGATGCTTGGAAAGAAGTTCGGTAATTTTCTCAAAATAACTTACAATTGTTTTTGCAACAAGGACTACTTCCTGGGAAGTGGTTGGAGAATTTTCCCACCAATAAAAAGAATGAATTCCTGGGATAAGATTAACACCAGCTGCCAAGCGTTGTTCTACAAGCATTTGAGCTGCATATTGAGCGTCCTCAAAAGAAGGATATGTTGCATAAATCAAACATGATTTTATTGTTTCCATTGTTTATTTCCTTTTATTTAGAATTATAACAGAAAAAATGGTTTCCTACAGCAATAAAATAAGATAATGATATATAGTTTTAAATTTTAGACGGAAAGAAATGAGATGCCGATTTATGAGTTTATATGTACTGCCTGTAATGAATTATTTGAATTACTGGTAATGTCAGCAAAAGGTATCGTACAACCACCCTGCCCTAAATGTGGTAGCGAAAAAAAAGTAGAAAAGAAACTTTCTACCGTATTCACACGACCTCATGGAATTCCAAGCGGATCAGGCGGGTTTAAAGCACCCAAATGTACTCCTAGAGCAACAGGTGGTGGCTGATCATTTTAGATTTTGCTTTGGGGAAAGCAAAAAACATTATAAAACAACTAATCACGCAAGAAATACTGTTCCTGCTGTGCATATTCGGTAAAATTAGATGAAAGCACATTTTATTTCTATTGAAAATTCCTTAAAAACATGGATGGAAGATCGTCTGGAAGATATAAAGGGAGTTTTATTAGATATAGATGGTGTTTTGACATATGGTGGTCATTCGATTTCAGGTGCGCCCTCATTTCTTGAATTTCTTCAGGCTCAAAAAATTCCTTTTTTCCTTGTTACAAATGACGGAGATCATTCACCGGAAGAAAAATCAATCATTCTACAAGCATGCGATATTTCCATACGCCCGTCTCAGATTATTTCATGTGGTCATGTTATTAAAGATTTAGTAGACAAAGGATCTCATCATAATCAACTTTTTTTTGTATTAGGACGCTTAGGAGCTCCTTGTTATGCTGAAATTGCTGGCCTACGAACAACTCGACAACTAGAAGAAATCTCTTCTTGTGATGGAATTATCATTGGAGAACGGGAGTATGACTGGGAATCTTACTTCAATGTCGTAATTAATCGTGTAATTGAAATGCCTCAAATTCCTATTTGGATACCAAATCCAGATATCTATTGTCCTCGAAAAGGTGGTGGCATTCAAATTACAGCAGGTGCTGTTGGAAGGTTTTTAACAGAAATTATGAGTGCATATGGAATAAAAATTTCGCCTGTTTATTTGGGAAAGCCATTTTCACACCTATTTGAAATTGCATATCAACAACTTTGTCAAATAAATGATTCCTTTCTTTCAAAAAAACAAATATTATTTGTTGGTGATCTTCTTGCAGGCGATATCAAAGGCGCGAAGGATTTTGGCTATTTTGATATTCTTGCCTTAACTGGAGTTACTTCAATAAAAACATTGGAAACTTCTGAAATTCTTCCTAGCCTGACCGTTCGCTCTCTTACCTAACACAATCTTTATGACATTTAGATCTTTTTTTGACTTTTGCCCATTTTTACTACATAAGTATTGCATTAAATAATTTTTTTAAAAACTTATGAACACTTGTTTACGCGCACATAGAAATCGCTCAAAAAGCATGGCTGCTACTCTTTCGATCGTAGTTGCTTTAGGAATATTGGTAGTTAAATTTTATGCGTATCGAATAACCTCATCTACAGCGATTTTATCAGACGCATTAGAGTCTATCGTAAATGTATTTGCCGCTTTTTTTGCCTTTATGTGCATTCGTTTTGCCGCAAAACCACCGGACGAAAAACATCCCTTAGGGCATGATAAAATTGAATATGTTGCAGCAGGAGTAGAAGGTTTTTTAATTTTAATTGCGGCGGTGGGAGTTTTTTATTCTGGTATTTGCCAAATTATAGATCCTCGCCCTCTTTCTCGTTTAGCCCAAGGAAGCTTTTTGATTTTAGGAACAGCTTTCGCCAATTTATTTTTAGGGCTTTATTTGATTTGGATGGGAAAACGACATTCTTCTTTAACACTTCGAGCAGATGCACGACATGTGCTAACTGATACAATAACTTCCGTGGGTATATTCATCGGAGCATGGCTTACCATTTTAACTAATTGGTTTGTTCTAGATGGAATTATTGCCTGTTTAATGGGCGGTTGGATTTTAGTAATGTCGATTGGACTATTTAAAGAAGCAATGCGTGGTCTTTTAGATAGTACCGATCCTGCGATACAGATCGAAATACAAAAAATATTATCGGCATATGCGACGCCTGGGATTTGGGCTTTTGATCAGATAAAAGTGTGGCAAATTTCAGGAAAAGCATATTTAAGAATTCGTATGGTTGCCCTTGTGAAAATAGATTTAAAAACTGCGCATGATTATGCTCATGAAGTAGAAGATGGCCTTGTGACTCATTTTAAAGGGAATGCGAACATATTGATTCATATTGAACCTGCTCCTTAGTTTGGACGAATGGGTCCCATTTCTTTTTCGTATTTACTGAGAGCCTCAATTAATGCGTCGCAAATCGTTTCTTGGTATTCTGCAGTAATGAGTCGCTGACACTCTTCTAAATTACTAATAAATGAAAGTTCCAGCAAAACGGCTGGCATATGTGCTCCGACCAAAACATAAAAAGGCGCTTGTTTTACTCCCCTGCTGATAATCCGATCATATTTTTGAGATAAGTTCGAAATTAACGAACCTTGAATCATGCTGGCCAATCGACTGGATTCGGTTACCTTCGCAGTACGCATTAAATCATTCAAAATAAGCTGCAAATCGGATACAGCTTCTTGAGATGTTGCATTTTCGATAGCTGCAACACGGATAGCATCTTGGTCTTTCGTTGTATTAAGATAATATGTTTCAATGCCAGAAGCGGTTTTAGAAGAGGCGGAATTAGTATGGAGAGAGATAAAAAGATCGGCTTTTTTATTATTTGCAGTCTCAGTTCTTTCCTGAAGTGTAATAAAAACATCTGTTGATCGTGTTAAAATAACTTCCCAACCGAGTTCGTTTCGGATTCTTTCTGCCAATCGTCGAGAAATGCTTAACACAATATCTTTTTCATAAACACCATGAATAGCTCCTAGTGCTCCTGGATCTTTACCGCCATGACCTGGATCTAAAACAATTCGTCTAGCTTTCTCGCCGGGTTTCGTAGTCCGAACAGGTGTGCTTGAGTATGGCGCAGAGAGGTCTGGTGTAATATCCAAAACCAGTCGATAAGGATTTTCTAACGTTAAAAAATTAATATTTGCTCGTTTCGGCAAAACAACGGTAATAAGAACTTTTCCCTCTTCTCCATAAGCAATCCGAATATCATCTACATGTTGATTTCGCAAAGACAAATATCGATTTGCTGAATCGGATAAAAAAGTTTTAGAAAGTTCAATAATAATAGTTGATTTGGCAGTAGAGCCCGAAGAACCCTTTATATAACGATAAAAATAGACAGGTTCTTTTATCAAATCAAAGACGATCCGGGTTTTTTCATCTGTATCTGAAAAGCGAACGCTTATTAGTTGTTGCTGATTAGATGGTTTCGGAGAAGAAGGTGTAGATGGAATTGTTATACTAGAAAGTTTTTTAAGAGATTCTTTAGCTTGTTGTGTATATGCACTTGAAGGGTGTTCTCGGACAAGTCGTTCATAAGCAATTTTAGCATTTTCCAAATCAGAAGTTTGTTTAAAAAATGTAAATGTATCTTCATAGTAAGAACCGGTTAGAAAAAGACCTGCCGCTGCCCAGCCACCTTTAGGATTCATCTCATAAATGGATTTGGCTTTTTGAATACATGGATCCCAACTAGAACGCTGAGATTTGCCTATAGGAGAATCCTTAACAGCTTTATGGCAATTTACTGCTTGTGTATATAAATCCTGTGGTGTATTTGCAGCATCTAAAGGTGTTGCTCCTCCGATTATCAAAAGAAGGAAAATGCTAAAAAGGAATTGTTTCCTGAATGAATTTATAAATTGTTTCATTTTTATGTTATTTCTTTTTTATCTGACTTTGCCATTCATGAATTTTGGTAAGAGCAGCTAATGGTGTTAGTTGTGTTGTATCGATTTCTCCAAGTTCTGAAAAAATCTTTTGTTGAGATTCAAAAGATGGATCTATTGTTGAAGAATTTTCTAACGGCAATCCTTTTTGTACGATGGAAGATGTTTTTATATTTTGGCACAATTTAGATTTACCAATTTTCAATGAATTGCTGGCTTCCACGCGAGATAATATTTTTTGTGCACGTCGGATAATAGGGTTAGGCAGGCCTGCAAGACGTGCTACATAAATTCCATAACTACGATCTGCACCGCCTGGCAAAAGAGTATGTAAAAAAACAACATCTTCTCCTTCCTCTTTCACTGCTACTTGAAAATTTTTCACACGACTACGGATATGTTCGATCCAAATGAGCTCATGATAATGTGTGGCAAAAAGTGTTTTTACTCCTTTTTGATGAAGATCGTGTAAATATTCCGTAATTGCCCAGGCAATAGAAAAGCCGTCGAAAGTGCTGGTGCCTCGACCGATTTCATCCATTAAAATCAAACTATCAGGAGTTGTATTTCGTAAAATATAAGCTGTTTCTTGCATTTCTACCATAAACGTACTTTGGCCTTGAGAAAGATTATCCAGAGCTCCCACTCGTGTAAAAATACGATCGGTTAAGGGAACATTTGCATATGCAGCAGGCACAAAGCTACCCATATGAGCCATTAAAACACAAAGTGCAGTTTGACGTAAAATAGTAGATTTGCCGGCCATATTAGGACCCGTAATAATTAAAATTTGTTGATCATGCATATTTAGCAAAATGTCATTGGGAACAAATGTGCCAGGCGGAAGCATATATTCAATTACAGGATGACGAGCTGCGATGAGTTGTAAAGATCCTTCCTGATTTAAATGAGGACGAACATAGTTTTGTCGATCCGCCACTTGAGCTAAACTAAAAATACAATCTACAGTAGCCACAAAAGAGGCTATTTCTTGAAGAAATGACACAGATGATGCAACCTGTTGACGAATATTTTCAAAAATAGTTTGTTCAAGTGCAATCCGTTTTTCATCTGCTGTCATGACTAGATTTTCGAATTTTTTCAAGTCTTCTGTAATATATCGTTCAGCATTTGCCAAAGTTTGCTTTCGGATATAATACATGGGTGCTTTTTCGACTTGTCCTTTAGAAATTTCAATATAGTATCCAAAAACACGGTTGAAGCCTACTTTCAAACTTGAAATACCAGTAATTTCTCGCTCTCGCTGTTCAATTCGCGCCAAATTAGATTTCGCATCTACAGAAAGAGATAAAAAATGTGCGATTTCTGAATTATATTCAGGCCGTATTACATGACCTTCTTGAAGAGTCGTCGGTGCATCTGGAGAAATAGCTTCTTCAATAAGAGTGGTAATTTTTGTTAATTTTTGAAGATCCCCGGAAAATTGAAGAAATGGAGAAGTACAACAAAAAAGAGATTTTGTTAAAAGTGGAATTTGATAAAGGCTGTCTTTAAGGCCCAATAAATCTCTCGGTGTACAGCGATTGAGGGCAATTTTAGTCGTAAGTCGCTCAATATCTGCTATTTCTTTGAGTATTTTGCGAACTTCAACGCGTTCATTAGGACAGCTAAATGCTTCTTCTACTGCTTGGAGACGATCTTTAATCGCATCAACATGATATAAAGGATAGCGTATCCAGCGCCTGAAAAGCCTTGCTCCCATCGCCGTGTATGTTTCATCTAAAATGGAAATCAACGTTCCCTCAGAAGAACCTGTTTGGATATTAGAAAGAAGTTCTAAGTTTCGACAGGTATTATCATCAATCAAAAGACATTTTTCTAAACTATAAGCTTCTAAATTAGTGATATGAATCAGATCCTGTTTCTGTGTGTTTTTTACATATTGTAAAAGTGCTCCAGCAACACTGATTTGAATTGGAGAATGTTCGCATCCAAAAGCTTCTAGCGTAAGTGTAGAAAATTGATGTAAAAGAATTTTTCGAGTTGTTTTTTCATGAAAAGAAAGAGGCTCTAAAAACGTAATAAGTGCATGCTTGTAACATTGCAAAATAGCTTCGTGAAGAGATGTGTTTTCCTGAGATTTGGATAAAAGAATTTCTTTTGGAGTTAACCGGCGGATTTCATCAAGAATTGCATCGATTTTATGAGAAGATGTAATTCGAAAATTTGCCGTAGAAACATCCATGCTGGAAATGGCGTATTCCTCTTTTCGAGTATCAACACAAACCAAATAATTATTTGTTTTTTCGTTTAATAGGTCATCATCTAAAACCATGCCAGGAGTTATAACTCGAACGACTTCTCGTTTAACAATGCCTTTCGCCGTTGCAGGGTCTTCTACTTGATCGCAAATAGCAACTTTATATCCTTTTTCAAGCAAACGAGAAACATAGGTCGTTACTGCCCGAGCGGGAACACCACACATAGGAACAGCATTTTCTTTTTTCTTATCACGTGATGTAAGAACAATATTTAATTCTTTTGATGCAATTTGGGCATCACGAAAAAAAAGCTCATAAAAATCACCCATTCGGTAAAATAAAAGAGTATCTGGATACTCTTTTTTTATAGATACGAATTGTTCTAACATAGGTGTTTTTTTTAAACCATCTAGTATCATAATATGTATCCATAATTCATAGGGCTAGTTTCTCAAGGCTAAAATATCGAAATATGACTTTAGATTCAATATGAAATTTAAATGGATACAAGTTGAATATCGCCCCAAACAGCCATTTGGTCTTTAATAATAAGAAGAATTCCTTGAACATGTGAATTTTTTTTCCCCATTTCCATTACATGAGAAAAATCTTTAGGTGTTTGAACATAATTCCCTAATTGTGTCGCAATGGCATCTGCAACAATAGGATTATTAGCAACAACACAAACTGCATCTGCTTTTCCACGACTATAAGAATGTCCCACCGTACCTGAAGAAGTACAAACTCCTATCCCTTGACAAGCTGGAATTGTAATGCCAATTTTATTGCTTAAAACAGATTCTCCAGCATAAACACCTATTGTAATAGGTGTTTGACTCGTAATATAAAGGTCTCCTCCGTTTTCAACAATCACATTTTGAGAAAAGGCTTCCAGTCCTTTTCCTACATAAGTCGCAACAGCTCCTGCAACAGCTGCCATAGGTCCTGTTTGAGCGATGTTGGCGGCTATGCTCATTTCATGAACAATAGGTGCGATTGGGAAAACAGGTGCAACTGGAATAAACGACGATAAAAATGAAGGGTTTTTTTGAATTTGATCGCGGATTTGCTTTCGACATGTTAACACTAAATCCATAGCAATATCAGTTAAATCTTCATTCGCTCGAATCCATAAATCAGTTTCTTCTGAACAAACTTCAAATGAAATCAGATTGCTAGAGATGTTGGAATAGCGGTAGGTTTTATTTTTAATTATCATGGAATAAGTTCTATTTTAAAAAAGATATTTGACGACGGAAATATCGATCTGTCATTCCTGCGATAAAATCTCGTACAAGAATTGGTGGCGGTTCTTGTTGATATTTTTCATCCATATGATCTAAAAAATCAGTATAAATGACGCTTTTTGCATTATGGTGCTGAATGTCATTTAAATAGCGAGTAAAGAGAATTTGATATTCTTTTTCAATTTGTTTTTTTTGTTTTTTTAGGATCGGATGATGATAAATACGTTCATAATTAAATTGCTTTAAGCGAAACAATGCATTTCCAATTTCTTCACTATATCCAATAAATGACCGATGATAACTAGAACGTATCAAATCTGTCACCAAGGTATGTACAATCGTTCCGTTTGTGTCACCCATTAGAGTTTTGGTAATTTCACGAGGCAAATCAGATCGCTGAATCAAATTTAAACGAATAGCATCTTCAATATCACGTCCGATATAAGCAATTGTATCTGAAAGACGCGTTACACAACCTTCTAGTGTGGTTGGTATACTGTCATAAGCCTCTTGTTGATTTAATTTGGCCTGTTTTTCATTAAGTTGCTCAAAAGTAGGTGGAATTGTAAAATCAGGCTTTAGCATCATGACATTTTTTTCACCATCATGAGACAGAATTCCGTCAAGAACCTGAAATGTTAGATTAAGCCCATCCCCCTTTTTCTCAATTCGATCCAAAAATCGAAGACTTTGACAATTATGATGAAACGGACCTATGTCCATTTTTTTACAAATTTCGGAAAGAATATACTCTCCCATGTGACCAAAAGGCGGATGTCCAATATCGTGTCCAAGAGCAATGGCTTCAATTAGATCAGTATTTAATTCCAAATAGCGTCCGATCGTACGGGCAATTTTAGAAACCAGTTGCACATGTAAGAGACGATAAGAAATCATATCATTTTCGGGAAACGTAAAAACCTGTGTTTTCCCCATATATCGAGTATACGCAGCAGCATGTAAAATACGATCTGCATCTATGGCAAATTCGAGACGATATGTGGTTTCCGTAAATGGTATATTTTCTGGATAACGACGAATGGCACTGGCACTAAGTGTTGCTAAAGAAAAAAGGTTTTCTTTTTCAAAAGAATGAAGGTGCTGTTTTAATTTTTCTAACGGAATCATACTTAATTGACTCCTTCTTTTTTCTCATCTGCCGGTTTTATGATTTGAAAAAGTTCCGGTGAAAATATTTCCCCAAACCATACATTTTCAATAGATATTTCAATAGCTTGGCCTTTAGAATCAACCCATTTTAAATGCCTAGGAAGCCAGATATCATTTGTGTTTTTCCAGTTTGATAAAAAAGACTGAAGATAGCATGTTTTCCGATCATAAAAATTCAATTGCATTGGCTGGTTTGTGTTCTTTAAAAAAACTTCATAGCGTTGATTGGAAGGGCTTGTAACAGAAAGTAGTGTTTGAACGGAATCCGAAGAAGATTTGGGTACTTCTACATAGGTTGCAGAAACAATTTCTCGAAGAGGAATTCTGCCAAATAAAAGACAAATCAGATCACTTGGTGAAATTGGCATACCAACAGCCCGATTTAATATCCGATCTGTTGCTGCAGCAACGTAATACTCATTATTGAAATGCTCGTGAACATAGAGATAGGCACCATCAGTAGCAATTGTATATAACGGTACCCCTATTGGAAGAATGATTTCCATTCGAATTTTAGAGGGATATTCTGCTGCCAAACCAATTCGAGCATGAAACAACACACCGTTTTGTACAAAGGATAAATTCCCCATTGCTTTCATAGAAGAAAACTGGCCTGGCAATCTCATGAGGGCTTGGGCATCTTGAACAGCAGGCTCGTGTGAAAGAGTTGGAGGAGAAATAGAACAAGCGCAGAAAAAAAACAAACTTCCTAAAAGAAAAAAGAAATGTCGTTTAAAATAAAATTGATTATTCATGAAAGCATACTCGCTATAGTTGTTTTTTTAAATTTTCTAGTTTTTGATAAAGCTTTTCTGAAGGCATCGGAGATAATTCCAATGCCTTTTGATAGTACTGAATAGCTTTAGGATAGTTTTTTACTTTTACAGCAGCATCTCCAGCATGTTCAAATATTTCCGGCTCATTTTGTCGAATGGATAAAGATTTTTCGAGTGTTTCGAAGGCTTCTTCGTATCTGCCTTGTTTGTAATAAACCCATCCCAAACTGTCTAAAATATGAGGACTCTGAGGAGAAATAGAAATTGCCCTTTGAATTAATGCTTCAGCTTCAGCGAGCTGAATACCATTTTCGGCATAATAATACCCAATATAATTTAGTGCCTCTGCATGATTGGGATTCAAAAGAAGAACTTGATTCATTGCGGACAAGGCATCTTGAGGACGATTTAGATGATTTAAAATCATTCCTTTTTGAAACCAAATAGATTCATTGTTTGGAAAACGAATAAGTGCCTTTTCAGCAATAAGTAAAGCTTTATCCTTTTCCCCCAATTCTTCGTGACTCAGAATCAGTAAAGAATAAAGATTTTCATTATTTACTCCAATTCCTTGATGGAAAGCTTGTTGGATTCGCAATGCTGCATCTTGAGGTCGCCCCTGAGCAAGATATTCATAAGCCAACTGAAGCAGAACTTCTTTATATATATCAGAAGTAATTGGAATCTTTTCTAAATAATTCAAGGATCTTTGAGTATTATTGAGCCGTTTCCATCCGTATGCAAGAAAATAATCGTATTGAGAAAATTGGGCACCGCATTCAACTAAGAGCTCAAGACAGTATACCGTTTCACGTATACGATTGGTTAGGATATAACCAAGACGTAAAACCCGAATAATTTCATTTTGATATTGATCGCCTGAAATGACACATAAAATTTCTTTTGCTTCTTGGTTACGATTTTGAAACCCTAAAAAAAAAGCCAATTCAATACGAGAACGAATATCTTTTGGATTGATCGTTTCAATTGCCTTAAACCATTTGATCGCTTCAGATAAGTTATTTTCTAAACGAGCAATGCCTAAAAGCGCTTGCATGGGATCAATAACGTTTGGATTTTTTTGAAATGCCTGATTCAAGTAATTTTTCGCACGTTCTAAATCATTTTGTAACAAATACGCTTGCCCTAGATAATAATATCCTAAAAAACTATTTGGAGTGATTTCAATGACTTTGTTTAAAGATCGAATTGCGTTTTCTGGTTTTTTTTCATCTAAATAAATGGATGCCAAATAAAAATGAGCTTCAATAAGTTTAGAATTAAGAGAAATGGCTTTTTTATATGCAATTTCAGCTTGAGTGCGATCACTCACTTGATAGCTTCGGCCGAGAAGATACCAAATCTCATCGTCGTCGGGTGTGTTTTTTAAAATATCCTTTAGTAAATGAGCAGAAGAAGTAAAATCACCTTGAGAAAAATATAAACTAGCCAATTCACGTTTTAGAAAAAGATTTTCAGGATCGAGTGAAATTGCTTTCTGAAGTGCAATCGTAGCAGATTTAAAATCATTTTCCTGTATTTTGATCAACGCTTCCATGTAAGCCGATTCACTCGTTCGTAAGGATCGTGAAGAAAAATCAGCCAATGCTATTTCAGACTTTTTAGCGAGTACAGGAGTGGCAGATGTTCCAATAAATAAACATAAAAGTATAAGAATAATCGTATGGTGTAAGAAATAGTTTTTAAGATGCATCATAACTATCAAAATCCGGTAGTTCTTTTTTCATAAATGTCCGCATCTTTTGAATAATTGCATTTTCAATTTGTCGAACACGTTCTCGAGAAATTTTATATCGATCTCCAATATCTTGAAGTGTTTCTGGGTCTTCAGAAAAAACACGAAGTTCGAAAATTTCTCGTTCTCGAGGAGTTAGTTTCTCTTTAAAAAGAGTTATTTTATCTCGCAAAAGTTGCTCAATTTGTTTTTTCGCTAGTTGTTCATCTGTAGAAACATGCTCACCGACAAAAAAATCAAGTCGCTGGCTATCAGAATCATCGGATAAAGGAGCATCTAAAGAAGCATCCCAGCCATCCATACGCTGTTCCATATCAATAACATCTTGCTCTGTAACACCTAGCCGATTTGCCAAAAGTTTTGGTTGGGGAGAAAACCCCTGATCAGTGAGGGCTTGTTTTTCTTTTTTTAAGCGGAAAAAAAGCTTTCGTTGGGCTTGTGTTGTACCAATTTTCACCATTCGCCAGTTATCCATAATGTATTTTAAGATATAGGCTTTAATCCAAAAAGAGGCATAATAAGAAAATTTAATGTTTTTATATGGGTCAAATTTACTTACTGCTTGAAGAAGACCGATATTCCCTTCTTGAATTAAATCTAAAAGGTTATTCATCCACATTTGCTGGAATTCAAAAGCAATTTTTACAACTAACCGGAGGTTGGCAGTAATCATAATGTGGGCAGCTTTTGGATCTCCTGTTTTTTGAATGCGACGAGAAAGTCTTTGCTCTTCTTCACGGGTTAATAATTTGTATTGACTGATTTCTGCCAAATATCGCTGGAGCGGATCATATAAAACAACACTCCCCATATCTTGAGAAGATTTAGGCAATTTCTTTCGAGGTGTTGATGTGAAAGAAGCCATGTATTTGATCCTTGTATATGTTAGCAGTACTTATTTTTTTATAGACGAGTGAGTGTTTTTTTGGTAACACAGGCTTGCCTTATAAAAATGCGCGTTTGTAGCTCAGCTGGATAGAGCAACGGACTTCTAATCCGTAGGTCGCAGGTTCGAATCCTGCCAAACGCGCCATTCAATTTTATTTTACAGTTTTTTGTAAAAATATCTAGGTTTATTCAATCAACATATAAAATTTCTGCTTTTCCGGCGAAGACATCTCTTCTCTTGCTAAGATAGTGGTTTTACGTTATAATTTATATATGTTAAAGAGATTTTCTGACAGAACTTTATATACTCTCGTGTGAAAAATGGACTCAAAAAAATCTGTTCCGTCAAAAATTATTGGATTTACACTTTCCTCTTTTCCAATTTCGCATGACGATATTGATCCGTTTAATTCGAACTTGACGCTAGTGGTTCAACGTCCGCTGGGGTTATATCTATATTTATGGGGGATTGGTGATATTGCCCCTCTCATTAATGATTTTACGTATAGTTTAGGATTTCCCCCTTCTTTGGATCGTTTTGACCGAAATATACTGATCCATATCACTCAAGACAAAATTACTATTGAAAATGATTGGCTGGGGAGTATTCCTATTTTTTATAATAAAGACACAAGAGTCTTTTCAACTCTTCCTATAAAAACCTTAACCGGCGATGATGATGTAGATCCGATTGGAATTTATTTGTTTTTAGAAACGGGGCATAATATTTTAAACCGGACCATGTTTCAACGCGTTCGAATGCTTCGATATTATTCTCGAATTACTGTCTACAAAAATTATTATGAAGTAGCAACGGAAACACTGCCTTTTATATTTGAATCAATGGACAATGCTTCCAGTGGGTCGGAACAAGATGCAGTTGAAGGTATTGAACGATATTTTGAAAAGGCAACGCAAGCATTTGCATTTAATACGAAAGTCGCTTTAAATCTAAACAACCAATTATCCAATCGTTTGTTGCTTGCATATTTTCCAGCGAAACATAACCTCCAAACATTTGCCTATGATTTTCAGGGCAATAACGCTTCGTACGACATTGTAAAAGCTGCTCAAAAGATCTCGGAAGCCTTAAATGTATCTTACCGAACCATTCATGTAGATGAAATGAATTCTCATTTACAACAATGGTTCCAATTATTTGGGTTTTCAACGAATTTTCATGGATCATGGCAAATTGAAAATTTTCGTCAATTTCGAATGGAAATGCAAAAACTTTCAGATTTTACTAAAAATGAATATGTTTATTTAAGCTCTACATTAGGTGATGCCTGGGGAGGTGGATATGATATTCCATTGATTCAAAAAAGCCATGAACTAAAACACTTAACGGTTCAATCAGAGTTAAAAATCCCTTCTCCCAAAATTATCATCCCTCCTCCGGAGCATATAAAATCAAGATTTTTAAGCGAATGTAAAACTATCTTAAGTTATCCAGAAGGGCGTATATTGACGGCAATACGGGTGAATATGGCACGAATTGCATATTTTTTTAGCTTGCCAGAATATTTTGGCTTTCCAGTACTGGCACCATTTTTAAATCGAGATGTAGTGCACAGGATTTTTTCTATCCCCTTATCACAACGCAAAAAAAGTCGTTGGATAAAGGATTTGTTCAGACGATTAGATTTGTATTCGGAAGATAAATTTATAGCGGCGACTTCTTCTCGACATTTTATTTTAAATGTGACCCAAAGTTGCTCTCCCCTAAATGCAAAAATCTTAGGATATTGTGTACCATTTTGGTTTGTTCGAAAAATTAACAACTTGCTTTTCGGAAACGAATTTTGGTCATATTTATTATGGAAAATTACAGATTCAACTCGCATGACCTCTATTTTATGGAAATTCGGAATGGAAAAACACATATTAAACTGCTTGAATTGCTATCAGGTACTAAAACCCATTGAAATGTCCATTGAATATGCGCAGAATCTACCTCCGTTGGACTTGGAAAAAATATCATCTAGATGATACCTATTTCACCTTTCTTGAAGCATTGGAAAAGTGCCTGAGATGTCTCCTTCATTAGCAATGCGATTTGACCTCAGAAAGATACGACAAAAAAAAACGTCTAAAAATAATTAGTTTTTCTTTCGTTTTATTTTCCCTTGGTTGTCCACTTCAAATACGGTAGAAGATTTTGGATGAGATGCTGTAAGTGTTGAATCTATCGCTTTTGTTTTAACGTCAATATTAATTTTGCCATCTAATTGTATAGGGCTGTCATCCGTAATAATCGGGTTCTCTGCAGGGCTTAATAAGTTTAAAGCAGAAACCGCAGCAGCTGTACCTTTTCGTGCATCTATCTGCAAAGTATCGTTTATAAAATCAGGATCAGTTGCTACTGAGAAAACTGCATTATAAAAATTAAGCACATACTGGCAAGCTTCTTTATCATATTGATTTTGTTTATATTTTAAATAGTTTGGAATCGCAATGATAGCCAAGACACCTATAATAGCAAGAATAATAATGAGCTCAATAAAAGTAAACCCGCCTTGGAAACGCCTAAAGAGTTTCATGAAGCAATTCCTTTTAAAAAGTAAAAACGTTTTTAAGCACTTTAAACATATAAAGTTTTTGTTGGAATGTAAACTTTCTTTTTATAATACATAAAAAATCAAGCTGATACAAGTGCTGTGTCGATATAGGTAATATGACCATCAACTAAAGTGAGAACATTTTTTCCGGTAAAAACTTCATTTTCAAACGGTGTATTTCGACCTTTTGTAATAAACTGATGCGTATTTACTTTCCATTCATAGAATAAATCCATAATTGTGAATGTGGCAGGCGCCCCCACAAAAAAACCACGTTGAAGATTTAAAATTTTGGCAGGAGCTAGGCTCATTTTTTCCGCAAGAAGTGGCAATGGAAATCTTTTTTGATGAACTAAAGACAAAAGAACAGAAGCAGATGTTTCCAAGCCAACAACTCCAAAAGGTGCTTCTTGAAGAGACCTGGCTTTTTCCTCTGGCGTATGGGGGGCGTGATCCGTAGAAATAACATCAATAGTACCATCTAAAAGACCTTCAAACAAAGCTTCTTGGTCCTCTATAAGAGCTAATGGTGGATTCATTTTAGCATTTGTACCATAACGTAAAACGGCTTCTACTGTTTTGGTAAGATAATGTGGCGTTGTTTCTGCAGTAACAGAAATACCACTCCGTTTAGCGCTTCGGATCGCATCCACAGAGCCTTTTGTACTGACATGAGCTATATGAATCGGTGCATCAACCAAAGCCGCAATGGCAATATCACGTTTTACCGAAACGACTTCCGCTTCTCTGGGTATACCAGGCACCTTTAATTTTTCAGAAATAGCACTCTGAAGAATACAGCCGTTTTGAGACAAAGAAAGTTCTTCGCAATGGGAAATAACACATAAGTTTTGTTTTTTCGCTTCAACTAACGCTTTTCGTAAAAGATCCGGAGAAAGAACAGGCTTCCCGTCATCTGTAACAGCAATCGCACCTGCTGCCTTAAGTGCTGCAAAATCGGCAAGTTCTTTTCCTTTTAATCCTTTTGTAATAGCTCCTGCCGGATATACTGCGCAGCAATTTGTTGCATTAGCTTTTTCGATTATCCAACGAACGGCTTCAGAAGTATCGACTGTAGGGTCAGTATTCGGCATTGCACAAACAGCCGTAAGGCCACCCACAGCTGCAGCTTTTGTACCTGTTTCAATAGTTTCTTTATGGGATTGCCCTGGCTCACGAAGATGAACATGCATGTCAATAAAACCAGGGAAAATCCATTTGTTTTCAAGAGAAATAATTTTTGCAGATAGATTCGATGGGATATGTCCAGGATCAAAAATACCTTCGATACGCCCATTTGAAATCCAAATTTCTTTCCGAAGTGGTTTTTCGATTTTGGAATCGACTAAAAATGCGCCTATAAGTAAAATAGAATCCATCGTGGCCTCTAATTATCGAATCCAATGAAAAAGTCGGGAAAAACGAGGCATGCTTTTTTCCTGTTCCCATGAAAAGTAGATAACAAAGGCTTTTCCTTTAATATTTTCAATTTTCACAGGCCCCCAAAAACGGCTATCGTAACTATCCTCTCGATTATCACCCATCATAAATACCATATCCGGAGGTACAGTATAGGGGCCAAAATTATCTCTTGGACCAATATATGCCGGCATGATGGCATTGTATCGATGTTGTACGTATGTTTCTGCTTGTCTTTCTTCATTGACATAAAGAACTTTATCCCGAACCTCGATAGTATCACCAGGAACGCCAACAATTCGTTTAATAAAATCTTGCCCCGCATGCATTTCAAAAACAGTTAGTTCTTTTTGTGAATAGATAAATTTTGAATTAGGAACTGTAGGAAACGAAAAAACAACTATATCACCTTTACGGGGATCACGTCCTGGAATCACAACAACATTTGTAAAAGGAACTTTAGTGCCATATAAAAATTTATTTACCAAGAGGAAATCGCCAATTTGCAAAGTATCTTCCATGGAAGCAGAAGGAATTCGAAATGCTTGTATAACAAAACCTCGAAGGAACAACGCCAATAAAACAGCAATTAAAATCATTTCTACGTTATCACGAAATTTATGTCCTTTTTGGAAAAAACGAGGAGAATTAGATATGGGGAGTGTTTGTCCCATGAGATTAGTCCCTTTATGAAGTAAAATTAAATAAACAACAATATGATACGAACACTTATATTGGTTAATATTGCTGCTGCTAAATCATCGACCATAACACCAAATCCAATATTCGAAGGATATATACTTTCTAAGCGCCGAAGACCAAATGGTTTTGCGATATCAAATGTCCGAAATATAATAAAGCTTAAAACGACTGTTGTCCACCCCCATGGAAGCCATAGAAGGGAAAAGGCCATTCCAATAGTTTCATCAAAAACGATTTTCCCAGGATCATTTTCTTTTAAAATTTCTTGCGCTTTTCGACAAATTCGAATTCCCCCCAAAAAAGCGATAATTAAGATAGGGAAAAGTAAAATTTTAAGATGAGAAAAATAAGAATGAATTAAAAATACAAACAAAACACCGGGAAGAGAACCAAAGGTGCCTGGTGCAGGCAGATATCCAATGCCCCCCATTGTGGCTATCCATATAGGCCATTTTTGTTTCATTTGTTTTCGTCCTTACCAAAAGAAACTGAAAAAAATTCATGATACAGGCGAATGAGAGGAATATTTTGCTGTTCTGATATTTTTTTTAAGGCTTCATATTCAGGATAAATCCGTACTTCATCAGACGGCAATGTTATTTTCTTTGCTTGCAGTAAACCATAGGGTGTTTTTAAAAACACTTTTTCACGAAAAAGTGTTTTTCGATTTACTTTGGAAAAACGAAAACCTATTGTTGTGCTATTTTCAAAAAGAATATGAACTATTTTTTGTTCTAATTCCATTGGGTAAAGAATCTCAAATTTAGTGCCAGGTCTATTTTTTTTCATAAATACGGGAATCATCAATACATCTAAAGCACCATTTTTAAACAAAAGAGACTGAAGATGAGCGCACCATTCCGGCATCATGTCATCCACAGATGTTTCGATAACCCCTATTTCATCTTGAAAAATAGTTTCATTTTCAAAAAGAAAAATACGTAACATATTTGGGACGGTTGAAAACTCTTTTGAACCTGCACCGTATCCGATTTGTTTAATTTTACCAGTCGGCATCGTAGTGAAATCAATAGCCACTTCCCGCAAAATTGCCGCCCCTGTCGGGGTGGTAAGTTCTTCACAAATTTCTCCTGCCCGAACCGGGATATTTTGTAAAATTTCTACCACGGCTGGAACCGGAACCGGAAGAGTGCCATGTCCACATTTTACCCATCCAGATCCTAGAGCAACAGGAGAAGCGGTAATACATGTGATTTTCAAATATTCCATACATAAAACTGCTGAAACCACGTCCACAATCGCATCCAAAGCCCCTGTTTCGTGAAAATGAACTTTTTCAATATCAATCCCATGGACCTTGCTTTCAGCTTTGGCCAATCGGGTAAAAATAGCGACGCTTTTTTCTTGAATCGAAAATGGAAGTTCGCTTCTTTGTAGAATGGTGATAATGTCCGAAAGATGGCGATGGGATGGATTTTTTTCGATACTTGTAACAGTAAACAAAGTAGCGGCAAAACCATTTTTTTGAACTTTTTGAGAAGAAATTGTAACTGGCAAATGAAGTAGAGCGATTTGTTCAGAAAGCCATGGAACAGGAATCCCCATATCCAGGAAAGCACCTGTAATCATGTCGCCACTGATACCGGAGAAACAATCTAGATATACTTGCACAAATAACCTCTTTTTAAATTGATTATAGAGATGATATCGTTTTTTCCTCGTTTTTTCAATCGAGTTTATTGACAAGTGATAGGATTCACGAGTATAAACCATCTATTATCTATTGCGGAAGTGCGCAGCTGTCTGGTGAAGCTCCCGGACTTCAAATCCGGTGTGGGGCACTAATACTGTCCTTGGTGGGTTCGATTCCCATGCGCTTCCGCCATCTTTTAGTTCACCTAACCACTTCAATTTTGTTTAACAACACCGCAGAAGATGCCTGAGCTTTCGGCGTGTCATTTCACCTTTACCCAATAGGAACATGCGAGGAATAAAAATCTTAAAGATTTTCAAAAGGTATTTTACAAACAATAACAATTATTATATAAGAATATTTCTCAATAGAGAAAGTAGGAAGATTTGCTTTGAAACGAAACACTATACAACATCGAATAATACTTGACGCGATTAACAACCTTGCAAACCACCCAGCGGCAGAAGATGTGTATTTGTATGTTGCAAAAACACATCCGACGATAAGCAAAGCAACGGTATATAGAAACCTTGCAGCAGCCGCGGAGAACGACGAGATTTCATCTGTCGGAATTTATGACGGAGCTATGCGTTTTGACCACAGGAAAGATGAGCATTTTCATTTCGTCTGCGACGGATGTAAAAAACTCATCGACGTGCCAAGTTTTGATTTGGAAGCAAACCTGACGACTTTACGCGATTTGAAAATTAACAAAGTTGAGCTGACGCTTCGCGGTCTTTGCGAGGACTG
>Ga0123353_10000692_pt1 | contig 41246 bp, 43 predicted proteins | sample TergutLab28metaG_3_FD_92763 | JGI IMG/M metagenome (GOLD analysis project Ga0123353, IMG submission 92763) | Labiotermes labralis P3 segment gut microbial communities from Petit-Saut dam, French Guiana - Lab288 P3 | ecosystem: Host-associated > Arthropoda: Insects > Digestive system > Gut ... | reverse complement strand
GCAGGCGCGGAAGGGAAGCTGGTCCGGCGGGTCGCCGGTCGGTCCGATCAGGTATCCGGCCAGCGGCGTCGAGGGGCCGTAGCCGGAAAACTCGTAGGTCCACACCTCGCCGCCGACCGTCAATTGCACCGTCCACCAGGGCGAGCCGCCGGCGGAATACGTGATGAGCCACGCCACCGCCGTGTCGGCGTAACCCCACGTGTCCGGGCCGTAACGGGTCAATATCCACTGTCCGGGCCGGCTGGCCCCCGGCAAGGCGGCCTGGACGCGGAACCTCGGTATCCACTGGTAGCTGCATGACGCACACAGCGGATATTGGTTGTTGCATGGGCCAGGATCGCACGGACAGCATTTGGAGAGCAGCAGGCCGCTAACTGACATTAAGGCACCCCCCGTCGATCCCGTTGGGGATTTCCATCCAATATTCGACGGTGCCGTCGGCCAGCGTGAGCGGGCGAAGCTCCACCAGGGTGTCGTCGGGAATCGGCCGCAGCGTGAACTCGGCCGAGGCTGTCGTCAGGCTGTTCTGCGCCACGCCGTTGCCGTTTACCGAACCGGCCGCCCCGGTGTTGCGGTCCTCGTTGCGGTTATAGGCGACGCCCTCCAGACCGCCCGGCACGTCCGACCAGCCGCCGTAACCGGCGGAAGTTTTGACCACCTGGACAAACTCGTACGTCCACCGGTTGGCCCCCGCGGCCGACGAGGAAACAATCCGGGCCTCGATGTGCCCGACCGCCGCCGGCGGCGAGTGAAGGTGCCAGTAGCCGTCCGTCGCCCGGATGATCGTCACCACATCCGACGTGGTGAGCGGAGCGGCCGACGACACCCGGTCCGGCATGGCGTAGACGGTGGATATGGGCATGTCGCCTGTGGAGACTCCACGGGCGTCGCACGGCTGCATCTCTAGCGACACGCCGGACGTGTAGGGCGACACGGGGCGGGCCAGTAGACGAGGAAGCCAGTGCGGCAGTCGCTCCACCAGATGGGCAATGTCCACGCCGAGAACCATGACGGACCCCGCCCGCGTGATGACGATGGACCCGTCGCTCCCCAGGTTGTTCAGGGCGACCGCGGACTCCGCCATGGCGTTCAGTTGGCGACGGGCCGCGTCGGACAGCCCTCCGCCGAATTGACCGATGGATATACTCATAGGACACTCCTTTTACGCCGGCCAGAGGGCAAGCGCGTCAAAATTGACCATACGATAGACCTGCACCTGTTTTCGCTCGCCGCCGATCTTTCGGGTTCCGTCCTTGTCCTTGTACCAGACCTCCACGTCGTAGCCGCCGAGATCGTTGCTGAAGATGTACGTCACGTTGTACGTCCGCCCGCCGTCGTCGGAGGTATATTGAATGTCGTTCAAGAGCCAGGTGCGCGGCAAGGCAGTCTGGTCGATGTGCCACGGGCCGTCGTTTACGCAGCCAACATTTTCGATGATTTTCGTGACCAATCGCTGGTAACTGATGCGCTCGCGACGTGACACGCGAAGGTCGGGCATGATGACGATTTTCGGTATCGCCGGCGACTGGGTGTCCACCTTGCCCGCCTCATCCGTCCAACTGACTTTCACGTCGTTGCCTTCCCAGTCGCGGGTGGTTGTGACCTGCCGGCCGCCGGCCGAGCCGGAAATGCTGCTCTCGCCGAAGGTCGGCTCGTCGGGGTCGTCGGGATTCCCCGACGCCGGCGGCATCTCCAGGCGGGCGTAGGACACGTCTACCTCGTAGACCGCCAGCCTGTCGCTGGAGGATTTGCCCAACGGGCGCTCGCGGACGCGATCCACATAGAGCCCCGGCCACTTGGGATGCGCGGCCCCAAGCGTCATGATGCCCGGATACTCGGCATCGACAAGCCCCGCCAACGAATCGAATTGGCCGAAACCATCCCCAGGAACGCCACTGATTTTGATGCGCAGGCTGGCCGATAACGGACCCGACCGATCCCGCTCGCGGGATGTCGCTTCCAGAATTCCGATTTTTATCATACAGACTCCAATTCTGCCGCCGCCGGCGGCGTAAGGGATAACAACCTCTTGCACGCCGCCACGCGGCGGCGTATGATTTTCGGCTAAAGATGCAATAAAGGAGAAATCATGATTGAATTCACATGCCCATCATGCGAGGCGCGTTTTCAAGTCCAAGACGAGTATGCCGGGAAAAAAGGCCGTTGTACTCGATGCAAAACTTCCTTCAATATTCCAATGCCAACAGAACTCGCGCAATTACAGGCAAGCATGAAAAGCGACGAGATCGCCGCCGCATTGGGCATAAAAAGCGACAATTCGCAAGTGACGCCGCGACGGCAACCAAAAGATATAACGCAACCATCATTAGACGCGATCCTTTCCGTACACTGCACCCGATGCAAGACAGCATTTCGCGAGGAAATGCCTAAGCTCTGCACCACGATAGAATGCCCACATTGCAATAGTGCGATGTCATTGCCGACTCCTGAACACTTCTACGATTTTCACACCAAAATCAGAGGGGTTACGCAGCGAGACAGTCGTGGCATAGACAGGCAGTCCGTCATTCGAACGTGCCGTAAACATGATACGCTGTTTTTGTCACGCGAACCTGATAATGCGTACGACTCAAACGCCGTTGCCGTCCTGACCCGCCGCGGGGAACGCATCGGGTATCTTAGCGCGGACCTCGCCAAAACGTTCTCTCCCATACTACGTGACGGTAAACCGTCGATCACCACGATAGCGGACATCACGGGAGATGAAATCCTTGGCGTGAATATCTATGTCATGGTCATCGGATGTAGCTTATAAGTCGTTAATAAAGACAAGGAGAAGATTTCCATGCCGAAAAATAAACGCATCATCATCGCCTCCGCTATCGGCCTGACCCTGCTGGCCGTATGCCTGACGCTCTGGCTGTCGCTGCGGACCACCATCTCGCCGGACGGCAGAGCCGCCGCCATCGCCGTTCGGGAGTTTTCCGCGAAAACGTCTAGCTATTCCATCGCCGGAGTCCGCAGAGAGCTTCCCAATCTGGCCGCGACAGTTGAACTATACCTGTCTAGCTCAATATCCAAAAAAGAACCGTATCTTTCACAATGGATCGAAGGGGCATATCAAGCCTGGAAAGATGCTGACGACACAGAATACTATGAAGAACTTTTCCAAAAATATGTATTCCCGAAAATGCTCGAAACAATTAACCATGACGACTACGCTAACGACCGTAACGCCTTATGGAAAAAAGTTAACGAGATCCACGCACAAAACAAGGCCAAACGGGGTATTTCCGGTGAATACAAAAAACTTGCGAGCGATTACGCCGCCGGCGCCTTTATGATCATCGACGAAAATCGTCGCGACGACGAAACTCTTCAATCCCTCAAAGAGCGTAAAGCGAACCTTGACATAAAAAAGGCGGACTTACGCGATAGCCTCAAAGTGATTCCGGGCTTTACCATTACTGAAAATCAATGACAGGACTCGAATTGCCATTCCTGATTTCCAGCTTTACTTCTTTGATCTCCTCCAGCAATTTCTGAAGCAGTTCGTCACGTTTTTGGTTGCTGTTCAACGCAATGTTTGACATCCAGCGATCCGTGATTCCTGCCTCTCCGATGCCGCTAGAGACTTTCATGCCGGACAATTCGTCGATCTTTCGACTTTTCGACAGGATCGCAGTAAACCAATCCGCTTGCGTGTCCGTTGCGCCGCGTTTACGGAACGCGTCTACCTGCGACTGAATTCGATCATCCGCAATCCCATATTTTTTGAGCGTTCCATCAGCCAAATCCAATAGCGACGCATTCAGCTTTGCGGTTTCCGCCTCGCCCTTGCGGGCAATGTCCTCCACCAGCGCTTCCCACTTCGTTCTGTAGATGTCGATTAGAATATCCTGCTGCTCACTGGTGCCCATAAACGCGGCAAACGCGGCGTCACGCTCCGCGTCCAGGGACGCCTTGCGTCGTTCATCGACGTCGGCGATCCCCGCAAGTCGGCCGGCGAGGACTTCCGCATCGAGTCGTTTTTGCAGATCGGCCGTCAACTGCATGGACTTCACTTCGGCATCCGTCGGCTTATCGACGATGAGAGATAATGCCGACGTTCTATTTTTCATGATTAGCGTTAAATATCCATTTAGTTCATCCGCCTGCCTTTGCCATTTATCTTCGCCAATGGCTTCTGGCACTATGTCATTGAGCGATTTTTTTCGCCGATTATAATCGTCTAAGTATCGCGCATACTCATTATCGACATCATCCCTCGCCAGGTCGGCTGGCGACATCTCACGGCGACTAATGAGCTTCTCTAGGGCTTCTATTTCTTTTTTCGTGCTACCTCGTAAATCACTAGCTACCAGGCCTTGTTGTGTGTACCATTCCGCGATCTTCTTCTTTTCCGCGTCGCCGGTAATTTTGTCGATAAGATCATCAATTACTGTCGCCAGTGCGCCAAGGCCGAAAGGCAGCCTTTTCATTGCTGAATCAATTGAATCACCATTCTTCTTAAAAACATCCGCTAAGCCATCCATGGCGCCGACAAGCGCTGTAGCGGCGCCGGCGACAAAGGCAATTTTTCCGCCAACACGCAGAGCAGACATCAGCCCACCACTGACGCTACCGCCGTCATCTCGGGCGACCGCGTCGTTTTGCCGGGTCAGCTCTTCCTCGTGCAGCCGCTGGCGCATGGCGGACTCGGTTTTGGCAATCTGCGTCAACGCCTCCTGATCATCCTTATACCGCTCGCGATAGCGGGCCATTAGGCCTTCCAACTGCTGAAGCGAACGCTCGTACGCGCTCATTGTCTTCCCGCTCTCGGCGAGAGTCAATGCCGCCATCGCTTTGGACTCGTTTGCGAGTCCCTGGCGAAGTTCACGGAAAATTGCCGATCCTTTCTTCGCGCCGGAAGCAAACGCGTCGGTGTCCATGCGGAGGACGGCGGACAATGCTCTACTGGCCATACTAGAAATCTCCTGTATCCCCGCCCGTGCCAAGCACGGGCGGGGATCGGTTAAAGGCGCCTACGGGTTACTCGTCAGACTCTTCCTCGTCCTCATCCTCATCCGTGTCGCCCAGTTCGGCCATGGCGATGCGTTTACGCACGGTCTGGCTGTAACGGTAGCGATGATCCGGCAACGGCGACGTGGAGTTCGTCTGGTGCAAAAGACACATCAAATCGGCCCAGCGGAACTCGACGGATGCGGGGCCGCGGGGTTGGAGGAGTTCGCGGGCTTTCCATAAGACGAACTCCTCGGGTGAGATCGTTTCTTGCGCGGCCTCGACGCTCATGCCTAGCCGTTCGGCGAGGTCAAACCAGAACATGAGACCAGGCCGCGCGATCAGTTTTTTACGGCTTTCTCCACCGCGTCATCGGCCGTACTCGTATTCACTTGCATCGCCTTGCGGAGGACGTAGTCGGCGATAGGACGAGGTAGATTACGAAGGAATTCCAAATGTTCGGGAATATCAGCACAGAACATTTGAATTCCGTCGGCATTGCAGATATATATTGCCAGTGATCGGGCGCGAATGCTGTCGTTATCATCATCACGCATGTTCGCGATTTCCAAGCGGTCCATCTCGCGACATGTCAATCGGCGCACATGCGTTTCGCCGCCCATTTCCGGCACGGAAATCCGCAACACCTTTCGTGGCTTTTTCGACATCGCGATAAAATCCTCGAGGGTCAACTCTCTCATCATGTTCACATCTTCAGTCATTGCAATATCCTTTCAGCGTCACATTGACGCCATTCAGTGGTCAGCCGCCGGGCGAGACGGTCTCGCCCGGATCAGCCGGCGGCCGAACAAAACATCAGACGGAGAAGACACGGATGCAGGCTGTAGACGGAAGGCTGTAGGCTGTTAGGCGTTTAGGCTGTTAGACTGTTCGGTGCAGGCTCATGAGACATTAGGCCCAATCGTTCCGTTCGGCGCCGAACAGTCTAACAGCCTAAACGCCTAACAGCCTATCGTCTACGGCGTCGGCGGCGTGATCGACGGGCCGGGGGGCGTCGCGACGATTTCGCCGGTCAGCGTGATCGTCGCCGACATCGTAATGGCCGCTTCGGGCGCGGACATCTCCGTGGACAGCGCCGACACGAAGCCCGGCACAAGCATGGTCGCGTTGTCGGGGTAGACGACGCGATAGTTGCGCTCGGCGCCCTTGAGGCCCCGGAGCTGCATCATCGCGGGCCCGTCGTAGACCAGCCCCAGCGTGATCGTTCCCGACCCGCCGAGGCCGGGGATGTACTCCCGCTCGTCGCTGTCGAACGTGGTGACTTCCACCTGGTCCGCCGAATAGGTCGGGCCGGACAGGCTCCTGACCTGGGCCACGCGGACCCACGTTCCCGGCGTCGTCGCATTCTCGACGTCCAGCCGGCCTTTGATACTGAGATACCCATTCGATTTTCGTGCCATGATGGCGCTCCTTTCAGCCGCGCGGCCACCTCGCCGCGCGGCCACATGGCCGCGTGGGCGCAGACCGCCGCTTCGCGGCGTTATTCGTCGTACACAATCGTGAAATCCACCGCCCGGCCGTAGCGGGGGATTTGCATCAGGTCGAGGTTGGGGTCGTGGACGTCGCTGTCGGCGATGACGAACAAGGCCTCCATGCCCTCGGGAATTTCCACCCGTTCGCTTTCGTCGTCGCTGGCGAGCAGGGCGGCCGCTTCGATGAGGGCCGCGGATAACTCCGCCGCCTTGTCGTAGGTTTCGGCCCATACCGTCACGCGAAATTGTCCATGAACGGGCGTAATCATGGCCCCGCGTCCGTCGAGCGTATACTCGCGGCGGGTGGGCAATCGGCGGTAGGCCGCGTAGGGGGCCGGCTGCTGCGCCCGCTCCAGTTGGGCGTAGACCGGGAATACGTCAAAACCGGCAACGCCGGCGGCGGCAGACAGCACACCGGACAACCATTCTCGCAACACATGTTCGATCATCGATTCTCCTTTGTCGCGACAGCCAATAACCGTCAACCCAACAATGACGCACCGTTATTGCCGGCACTCGATTGATTCCATGGGGACAACAGGTCGTCGAACCATTGTTGGATCACGCGGGCGGCGGCGGCCTCCACCGCGTCGAACGCGGGGCGAAGAAACGGGCGAGGCTCCGTCATCTCGCGGTTATCCGCCTCGACAGCGACGACGACTCGTCGCATACGGTCGGTCCGAATCTTTTCGCTCTTACGGAATTTCGCCATCACGTCGCGTTCTTCATATCTCTTTTCAGGAGTGTCATACACATGCCGGTTCACTCGAATATAAAATCCGCCATCCTTGTACCGTTTTCGTACGCTGAACTTCAGTCTGTTCGCGTACGACGCTCTCGACCCTCTCTCAATTACGCCACGTCGATATTCTTCGATTGCGCCTTCTATGTCGTTACCTTCGACGGCCAGAATAAAATCTATGGTTTCCGCTCTCTTGCGGGCGATCCGGTGTCCGTACTCCACGAAATTCGCGTAGAACGGATCAGACCGGTTTCCGTAAATCGCGCTTTTTCCATGCCTGGAGTGGGCGGGAACGCTGACGGACACGTAATATCCGCCGCGCGGCGACTTATGAAACTCTATCGCGATCGACTCGCGCAGCCGTCCGGTCCGAACCGGCGCGTACTCTTCTATCGACTCCTTAATCACGCCCGCCGCGTCATAGAGCACCTCGCGAATCTTCTCCGCGGCCACCTGCTCGCCCATGCGGGCCAGCAGGCCTTCAAGGCGGGCGGCGTCCGTATCCGAAACATGTACATAACACAACGGCACTACGTCTCCTCCTGACGCGTATGGCACACCAGTTCCAGCGCCTCGCGGGTCTGGGTGGTATCCACAATCGTCGCGATTTCCAGCGTCATGCCCCGGTAATAAATCCGGTGATCGAGGTCCAGCCCCGGCCGCCAGCGGATCAACAGGCGATACGTGCCGATCGGAAGCACCTGCTGACCCCGCATCGCCTGACGGGCTGACACCTGTTCCACCTTCGCCCAGATCATGGGCAGACCGAACTCGGGCAGTCCGGCGTCTGGCGTCGGGTACGTTGCCACGCGCTGTCCGCCCGCTTCATGGTGCCATGTGGGCGACAGCAGATGAATTCGTTGATTGATCATCCCGGCGGGAATCATATAGGGTTATACCTCAGTCCTGGAGGAGCCGACGATAATGGCTTTCAGGGCCAGGGGGACATTGTGCAGCTGCTGCGCGGTCGTCGCGTCCCGGTTGGACCGGTAGTGGTTGGCCAGGGCGTAGACGGCGATCGTTTCGGGCGGCGTCGGCGGCGACGCCGCGAAATCGCGGCCCGTCATGACGCAAAAGTATTTCTCGGCGGCGTCGAGGGCCAACTGGAGGTCCTCGTCGGTGTCGTACGTGTCGTCGATCCGAAGCCACGACCGCATCCGTTGGATTTGTAAAACGCTCATGTTCACTCCTTGAGCCGGCAGACTGTAGGCCGAAGGCTGTAGGCTGTAGGCTGTAGTCTTTAGGCTGTAGGCTTTAGGCTGTAGGCTTTAGGCTGTAGGCTGTAGGCTGTAGGCTTATGAGTCTATAGGCCTAATGTCTCATGAGCCTGCGCCTACAGCCTACAGCCTTCGGCCTACAGCCTGCCGGGCTATGCGATTTTCGTTTCGTGCGACACGTCGCGGGGGCCGAGGGTCTTGGTCCAGGCGGTTTGATCGTCGACGCGGGCGCGGATGAGGGTCAGCAGCCGGTCGCGGGTGGTGCTGGGTCCCAGCTCCTGGACAGCCTGCGCGACGCCCTGGGCGTTGCGCTCCAGCGTGGCGTAGTGACGCCGCTGGCGGAGGTACGCCATGCCGACGAACCCCAGGACCGCGCACGCGGCGACGAGCGCCACGGGCCAGCCCGAGCCGTCCAGATTGAGCACGGTGGACACCGGCCGGCTGTCGCCGCCGGCCCACGAGGTGTGCGTCTGGCTGACCGTCTGCTCGGTCGTGTCGGTGCCGATCCCGCTCAGGTCGGCGACGCCGGTGCCCGAAATCGGGGCGGAAACGCCCGCCACGGACACGGCGGCGTCCAGATCGACCTCGGAGCCGACCGCGACGAGCGGTTCGTTCTCCGGTCCAATCCGGCCCGTGCAGGCGGCCAGGACCGGCGACAGGCACAGCAGCAGCGCCAGGCCCGCGCCGCGTTTGAGCAGTTGGCCCGCCAGCGGGGCGAGCATCCCGGCCAGCTGCGCGGCGATGTTCAGCGTGAGGGCGGCGGCGCGGCGGGTCTCGGTCTGGGCGACGTACACATTGCGGGCGGCCTGGCTGTTGCCGACGGCCGCGAGAACTTCGGGACTGGGCGGCGTGCAGGCGGGCACGGACACCCAGACGTCGGACGGATTCAGGACGTTCCGCCGCAAATCCTCATGCGACAACTCGCCCGATTGCATCATGGCGATGGAACGATCCAGCGCGTCCCGCAGCTCGATGGCTTTAGTCAAGGTCAGCGTCGTCATCCGCCACCTCCTGTCCTGTGGTGTGGGGGCTGCCGAGATCACGGGCCTTGTATCGCTCGTAGGCGTCCAGCAGGGCGCTGGCGGCCTTGACGGCTGCCTTCGCCGACTCGACCAGCCGCGGCTCGACATCGAGCTTGTCCAGCCTCGCGGCGGCGTTGGCCCGGAGCTCGGCGGCCAGCGCCCGCGTGTCGGCCCGGAGCTGCGCGGCCTGCCGCGTCTGGCCCGAGGCCTCCAGGGCGTCGGCCCAGGACTCGGCGGCGGGCTGCGCCGCCTGGACATACAGGCCGATCGCGCGGCAGTCGGCCGCGACGAACTCCCGCTCGGCCGCCGTCATGCAGCCGCCGGCGGCGGCGGCGAGAAACAGCAGCAGCACCGTCAGCAGCAATAGTGCCAGCATGCGCCGGGCGAGTTTTTTAACGGGAAACCCCTCGCCGGGCTCGTGGTCATACACGTTCATGGGACGTCCTTTCCGCGCTTCGCGCGAGTTGTTGAATCTGTTCGGACAGTTTCGTCATCGCCGCCGTGTTCGCCTGGAGAGTCGTAATGAGCTGCTCCCGGTCGAAACTGACCTCGCGGAGCGCCGCGGCGTACTGGGCCGCCCGCTTGTCGGCGCGGATGTGCAGCACCATCTGCACCACAAACGCCAGGGCCAGCACGCCAAACGAGCCGCCCTCCAAAAATGTCGGGATCGCGGTTTCCATTCTGTGTCTTGTGAAAAAACGCTCATGTCGGCGCCTGCAGCCTACAGCCTACAGTCTAACGCCTGCCGCGGGCATGGTTGCCGTCGAGCCGCCGTCGATGAGGAGGCCGCGGTCGTAGGCCGTGCCGTCGCCGACGATGCCGAAATCGCCCGTGCCGGCGTTTTCGAAATATCGCCTCGACACCGCGTCCCACATGCAGGGGCTTGGCGCGGGGACGCGGGACCAGGTCGTGTCGCCCTGGGGCACGGGGATCAGGTCCAGCCGCAGCGGACGGTACGGGTCCGTCGTGTCGTAGTGCCGATAGCGGTAGCAGACGGCCCGCATGCGCTGCGCGGAGACCGCGACGTTGTCGTTGAGCCCGCCGAGCACCAGGGAGAGCGGCGCCCCCGGCCCGCCGGTGGTGAACGCCGCCGGCGGGAACGGAGTCCCCAGCGCGGCGCCGTTCAGCCGGAACACGCCGCCCTGGGCGTCCACGACGTTCCGGGCCAGGTTGGCGTTGCCGCCGGGCGCGGCCAGCGTCGTATACGTGTTGCCGTAGTTCATGCGCCAGCGCTGCTGGAGATTGTTCGCGTCGCCGCCGACGGCGAACCCGAAGTTGTACTCGTTGATCGACCGCCGAGCGCCGAAGATCGTGAAAATCGGCGACACGCTCGTCAGCGCGAACTCCATCACGATACGCGTGCCCAATCCGTCCGCGGGCAGGCCGGTGTCGATGTATTGTTCGCCGGTGAAGATCAGGCCGTACACATTCACCGTCCGCCCGCTGCCGTCGATGAGCCGGGAGGCTCCGTTTCCGTCGATGTTCATCGTGAGTTTCCTTTCTTCGTGGGAGAAGCGACAAGTGACAAGCGACCAGCGACAAGAGAAGGCAAGAACCGGCGTGCTTCGCCGCTCGCGCGGGAGGCGAATGTTTTGAACGCCATCATGTTCCTTCTCTGGTCGCTTGTCACTTGTCGCTGGTCGCTTCTACGGGCCTAATCTTTCATAAGCCTGCGCCTACAGCCTACAGTCTACAGTCTAAAGCCTGGCCTCTACGGGGCTCCGAACTGCACCTTGGGCAGATTCGCGAACGTCGTCACGCCGTCGCCGATCGCGACGTTTCTGGTGTCGGCCGACAATCCCCATTCGCCGTCGTCGAGCACGGTGACGGCTTCGGCGGCCGGGGATTCGATCCGTCGAATACGGATGGTGCCGGACAGGTTGCCCAGGTTGTCCAGCGGGGCCACGCCGTCGGGCGACCCGATGTACGCGTACGGCACGTACTGGCTGGCCAGACCGGCCAGCGCAGCCTGGATCATCTGCTGGACCTGTTCCACCGTCACGCCGTCGCCGCCGCCGCCGGCGGGACAGCCGCCCAGCCAGGCGACGACGGGCACGCAGCACGGAGCCGCCGGGGCCGGCGGCGATACGATCTTGGGTGATGGAGTCATGGTTGACCTTTCTTCGTGGGGGAAGCGACAAGCGACAAGTGACCAGAGAAGGCAGGAACCGGCGTGCTTCGCCGCTCGCGCGGGAGGCGAATGTTTTGAAATCCATAACGTTCCTTCTCTGGTCACTTGTCGCTTGTCACTTGTCGCTTGTCGCTTGTCACTTGTCGCTTGTCACTTGTCACTTGTCGCTTGTCGCTTGTCACTTGTCGCTTGTCACTTGTCACTTGTCGCAGGTCGTTGTCCTATGGAGGCGGCAAGGGAATCGTGCCCGTCAGGGTGATGTCGAGCACCACGATCGCCCGCGGGTCGAGCACCGCGCCGTTGGCCAGCCAGGACCAATGCGGCCGGTAATCGCTGCCCTCGCGGGCCAGGTGGACCAGGGCGGCGGTGCTGGACTCGTTGACGGCCACGCCGCGGCCGGGATTGACGAACGCCAGGTGGCTGTCCGTGGCCTCCTCGTCCTCGTGATACGGATATCCCCGCAGCGTGGCGGGGACGCCCGCGGCCAGGCTGGGCACCCACAGCGGGGCGCGGGTGATCGGGTCGATCAGGCCCATCAGCTTCACCGTCGTCGCCTTGGACCCGAAGAATACGGCCTCGGGCCTGTAGCGGGCGTCCATCGCGCCGATCATCATGTCCACGTCGGCGACGCCGATGGCGCCGGTCGTGCCGGGCGCCAGCCGGGCGGGATTTTTGTAGGGGTCGAATCCCGACGCCGACGGGGCCAGCATCGCCGCACGAATCGCGGCGAACAGCAGTTTGTTGAGCCGCGCCGAGAAGGCGTCGATGGCGACCAGCCCCTCGGTGTCCAGCAGGGCCGAGCCGATCAGCTGCACGTCCCGGAAATTCAGCAGCGGGTTATACACGAATTCCAGCGGGTCGATTTTGACCGGAATCCACGTGCCCTGCGTCGCGGTGTCGATGCCGCGAATGCCGGCGACGGCCGCGGTGTAGAATCCGATCCGCACGCGGGCGGCCTCCAGGCTCTTGAGGCACAGCGCCAGCATCACGTAGCGCCCCGTCAGCGGCGATACCATGAGCACCTGGAGCGGCAGCAGGCTCACGTCGATCTCCCGCATTTCGGCGTTGCCGGTTCGGAACGCGGCGTCGAATTCGCGGCGTTCGGCGAAGGTGCGGCGGACCGGCGCCTCGGGCGAACGGACGCCCTGCCGGTTCATGCGCCGCTCCAGGCCGTCCAGCCGCGCGGCCAGGGCGGCCTGGGCCGTCGTCACCGGCGTCAAATCGACCGACGCGGGCGGCGGGGGCGTCTCGGCGGGGGCCGGCGGTGCGGGCGGAGGGGCCGGCGGGGGCGTCTCGCGGCGCTCGACGGCCGTCAGCCGCTCGCCCAGGGCGGTCATGGACGCGTGCAGCGATTGCACCACGGCAAGCGGGTCCGGCCCGCCGCATGGGGGCTGACTCGCCGCCGCCGGCGGCGCGTCCGGCGTCGAATCCGCCACCTCACGCAACTCCACGATCTTGTCTCGTACCTCAGTCATCGTCATCTCGGTCTCCTTGTCGCCGGGGTTTACCGGCCTGTATGGGTCAAACCTTGCACATCCCGCGCGACGTTGCGCAGGCGGTTCCATAGCTCGTCGTCGGCCTCCGATGAAGCCCGCGAAATCACGCAGAACGTGTACGGGTCCACGGGCATCGGCGTGATCGAAATCTCGTCCTCGATGTCGGCCCGCAGAATATGCAATACGCCGCCGCGACGTTCCGACTGCTCGACATACCAGCTGGCCGACATTCCCAGCGGGCGGCCCGACCGCAGCGCCGAATGGGCCGCCACCATGTCCTTCTCGATTCCCCGCCACAGGCGAGCCGTCACGCGCAGGCCGTAGTCGTCCACGCGCAGGCCGGTGATTTCGCCGATGCCGTACATCCCGTGTTTCCACCGCAGCCGCGGCCAGGCGCCCCGGCTGCGCCACACGGCGAGCGACTCGTCGAAACATCCCCGCTCGCACACGTCCCGCCGCCGCGACAGCGTGCCGAACGTCGCCGCGTAGCCGGACACCGCGTCGCCGATCCCGTGAGGCATGACGATCGGCATTACCCGCCCCCTTGCGTGTTGGGGTCGTCGAATCGGGTCGTATACGGATTGACGAACGCGTCGCCGCTGTCATACGGGTTGTACCCGAGCCGCTCACGCACCTCGTTGGGGTTCAGGATGCGGGCGTCGATGGCCTGCTTGTAGGCGGCGATCTGCGCGGGGAAATCCATCTCCAGCAGCCGCTCGTAATCCCAGTACAGATACAGCCGCGGGGCCGGCGGGCCGGCCGGGCGGGCCAGCAGGCCCTTTTCGCTGGCCGCCCGTATCCGCTCCATCAGCGGGCCGAGCGTAAAGACCACGTAGTCGCGCCACGCCTGGTGGCTGGGGGGCGTCTGCTGGCGGATGCGCCATTCGGGCACGCGGAGGGCGGCGGCGAGGTCCTCGGCGCTCTGCCGCTTCGATTCGAGGGCCTGGGATTTTTCCGGGTCGGTCGAAATCGTCTTGAACTCCGTGCCGAACCGGAACGCGGCGATCCGGCCGCGATTGCGTCCGCCATACCGCTGCTCGAACAGATCGGCCGCCTCCCTGGCCTGCGCGTCCGTGGTGCCCTGACCCATCACGAGTATGCCGCCGGGCATGGCGCCGTTGAAAAAGAACGTGGACCCATACTGCAGCAGCGCCAGGGCCAGCCCCAGCGTCTGGCGGTGCGTGGTGGCGATGTCCCGCCCCCGATAGCCGTCGGGCGACGGCCCGGCGACATGGAAGATCGTCTCATCGCCGTAGGTTCCCTTTTCCAGACCGGCCGCGGCGGACAACAGCGTGTATTGACGGTGACCGTCCTCCAGTTTGACCTGCACGCGGGAGGGGTCCTCGACGGGGTGCAGTTCGTCGATGTATCCGCCCACATACCGCTTATGGGCATAATAATCGCCCCAGATCAGCGTGTGGTACGCGACGTGCTCACGCCATTGCTGGGCGGTCTGATAACTGTTGGGTCCCTGGGCGAACAACCTGTACTCTTGCGCCCACGTCGCGCGGTGCTGAACGACGTTTCCGGCGGCGGTGGTCCGCTCGTCCCACAGCTCCAGCGGTATCTGCCCGATATCCTGGACGATGCAGTTGACGGCCGCCATGACGGTCGCCACCTCCATCGCCGTCTCGCGCGTGACGGCGACGCCGGTGTCGCCTCCGCCGGCGGCGGCCAGGAGGCCCGACGGCGACTCGCCGTCCCGACGGAACAAATAACTCATCATGCGATGGATGGTGTCGAAAATACCCATAATCTCACTCTCACACGCCAACCCACGTGTCGGCCGGCATAAACATGTGCAGATGTCTCGCGATCAACGTCGCCACCACGCCGTCGATGCGGCGGCGGAGGTTCGAGCCCTTCACGACCATCACCTGTCCCGTGGGGCCCCGCCGGATTTCGGCGTTCCCGAAACACCAGCTCGTCACCGGGTTGCCGTCGTGGGCGAGCGACCCGGCCAAGAGGTCCGACTCCAGCCGCAAGGCCGTCTCGGACAGATTCCAGCCCTGCCGGACCTTGTAGACCGTGAATCCCACGCCCTCGAGATAGTCGCCGCACGCCTGGGCACGCCACGGGTCGAACCCGACGCCCACGACCGGGTACGGAAGCGACCGTATCCACTCGGCGACGTGGCGGTAGTCGATCTGCGGGCCGTCGATCAGCGTCAAATAGCCCGCGTCGGCCATGGCCCGGTAGTCCAGTTCGCGGGGGCCGCGGTCGTCCAGGCTGCCCGACGGAAGCCAGTAGTGGGTGCGGTAGTACGTGCGGCCGTCGGGCAACTCCAGGCAGACGCACGCCGCCGTCAAGTCGCCCACCGCGGACAGGTCCACGCCCACGTACGCCGCCGCGCCGTCCAGCGTGGCCGCGAGGGACGGGTCGGCCAGGGCGTCCCAACGCTCGGCCGGGAGCCAGGTCGTGGCGCGGCTGGTCCAGATGTTCAGGCGATAGCGACGGAACGCCTGCCACTCGTACGGACGGATGCGGGCGGATGCGTAATCGGACACCAGCTGGTCCAGCGACAAAATCTCGCCGACGGCGGGGTTCGCCGCGGCCAACTCGGCCGGCGTGTACGTCTCCTGGTCCGCGGCCTCGTAGAGCACCACGAGCGTCTCGGTGTCAATCACCGCCGCGCCGTCGCCGCCGGGCGGCGTCAGCAGCCGTTTGGCGTCGGCGTAGACCTGGTAGGGCAGGCTCTGCCGGTCGTCGCCGGCGGTGGAGATAATCGCCTGGAGCGGCTGTTTGCGGCCCGACCCGGCGTAGCGGAGCGAGTCGTACAGGTCCGGCGCGCGGGCCAGCGTGGCGTGGGCCTCGTCGATGATGACCAGGCTGCCCTTGACGCCCTGGGCGTTGTCGGCCGAGGAGGTCATCGACCGCATGACGCCGCCGATCGACGGCACCGCCAGCGACATGCGGTACGCCAGCGGCTCGACGTGGCGGCCCCAGGCCGTGGCGTGGCCGCCCCCGGCGGTCAGACCCAGCAGGTGCGAGGCCTCGTCGTAAATGTCGCCGGCGTTGCGGGCGGTGGTCGAGACGGCCACGCAGTGCGGACGAGGCTCGCCGTCGGCCAGCAGCATGTACAGGGCCAGCAGGGCCACCAGGCTGGTCTTTCCGTTCTTCTTGGGGATGTACACGACCAGCCGCGAAAATCGCCGGCGCCCGTCGGGTTTCCGCCAGCCGAACAGCGGCTCGATCACGCGCTGGACCTGCCACCTCAACGGCGTGTACGGCAGGGTCGCGTCCATCGGGTTGCGGAGCGTGGACGCGAACCGCCGCACGCGGTCCACCGCGGACGGGTTCCACCGACAGCCCGCGCGCGCGGCCGCCAGGTCGCTGGCCGTCAGGATGCGCTCGGGTTGGATATCGGTCAGGGGCATCGGTCACTCGGTGTTTGCGGGGGTCGGATGGTCCAGTTGGTCCAGCAGGTTTCCCAGGCCGTCGGCGGCGGTTTTCACTCCGCGGACCTGCGGGGACAGTCCAAAGGCCGTCAGGATGCGCAGGGCCGTCATCATGTGCGTCTGGATCACGTCCAGCAGCGGGTTGCGGTACTGCGCCCCGCGGGCCGACCGGATCAGCGACTTCCGCCCGCCCTCCGCGAATTCCCGCAACGCGCGGCGGTACGACAGCAGCGACTCGACCAGCATGCCCAGCACCTCGGCGTACTCGTCCTTCCACCCGCCGGTCTGCCGAATCAGCGCCAGCAGCCCGTCCCACATCGCCGACGATTCCGCGTCGGCGCGGATGGGGGGTGGGGCCATGTCGGCCAAGTTGTCCATAGGGGTAGGGGTCATATGGCACGCGCTATTTCGGAGGGGCCGCTTGGGTGTTTAGAGGCCAGAAAAAATCATACACTACACCCCCCGGAGCGACTTGTGACCGACCGCACCATGGCAGTCTTCGCACAAGGCACGGAGGTTCGTCGGCTCGAACGAAAGGTCGGGCCGATCCAGGCGAGGGAGTATGTGATCCACGACGGCCGACAGTCGTTCATGGCAGTGCTGACAGACCGGCGAAGCCGCGATGATGCTCCGCGACAGCCGCCGCCAGCGGACGCTATTATAGAAGGTCTCACGCTCCAACCGGGCCGCGCGGGCGGCGGGACTCTCGGCCTGCCGGCGCGTGTAGACCAACTCGCGGCCAATCTGTGGATCAAACGTTTTCACGACCAGGCACGATCACCAGTTGACGAACGGGAACCGGCGGCGAAGCTCCTCGCGGGAACCGCGGCCATACGGCTGAGGATGCGGCAACCCCGCCGCGACAATCTTACGACAGGCGCGGCGGATGGCATGAGCGACCGTAGATTGTTGCACGCCACACCATTGGGCCACTTGCGACTCGGAGAACCCCTCCGAGTAGCACTGGGTCAAATAGTGAGCCTCTACAGGCGTCAGACCGACTTGTTCCATCAAGGTCATACCGCAGTCCCTCTATATATATAGCCAAAGTATGACGCGCTCATTCGATTTCCGCAGTGAGCGCGTTGTAACTTCTTATCTATCAATCATATAAAAATTTTACGCGCTCACTCTATTCACACAATGCTTCTATTGTTACCTATATTTCTATCTATCCCACTACGTACTGGAGTTACAAAAAGAAGGAGACTATGAGCGCGTCGCACAAATAATTCGCGCACAACATCATACATGAACTCTATTTACGGTACGCGCTCACTCCCAACCGTCAGTGAGCGCGTACCGCGCAAAAAAATATAGTTAACTCACGAATATATATCATGTTATACAACGCGCTCACTCCAACCATTCCCGTGGACGCAGTGAGCGCCTTTTTTGCGTCGGTCATCTGGAAAGAAAGAGGGGGCGCGACGGGGCGTCGAGCACGGACACGCCGGTCGGCGGGTGAGCCGTCGCCCGCGGAATCCCTGACGGCATATCGAACACATACCGCTCGCGAGATTCATAGTCTCGCGGCAACAGGCCGTCCAGGTAACAGCCGTAACACAACCCCGACGTGGAGGCGTGCTCGGCCCGGCCACCGCACGCGGCGCACGGGCTGATCCGCGGCCTCGCCATCATGTCGCCCCCGTCCAGTCGGCCGGCAGTGTCCGACGCAGCGCAATGCCGGTATAGTGCCGCTCATCTCCCTGCGCGGAATGCTTGCGATATCGAGATACCGTCGGCGCCGCGGCCATCAGATTGCGGCTCCACACGTTGATCGGCGGGCAGGAGCGGCCCGTGTCGCCGCACCAGGTCTTGTAGTCGGAGTACAGGTCTTTCATGGCGCACGTGGCGTCGGGGCGCAGCTCACACCGCTGGTCGATCCAGTCCATGACGGGCGAGGACAGTTCATGCGAGAGTTCCACCACGTCGCGCGCCGACGTGGGCACATGGAAGCGGCCGCGTTCGCGGAGACTCGCCAGGCCGTCGATGGACCACGACAAGATGCCCGGCAATTCGGCCAGGAGGCGGTCGATCAGGGTCAGGTCCTCGCAGCCGTACCAGGAGCGGGTCATGCGTACCGGCAGCCAGCGGCCGGCCATGGCGCCGGAGGCGTCGGGCAGAGACGGCACCTGGTTGGTGGCCACGACGATGCGCGTCGTCAGCCGCACCTCGGCGGGCACGGGATTGTACTTTCTGTCCACGGTGATGCTGTCTTGCCCGGAGATCGTCAGCAGCCGCTCCATCGCGGCCGTCGCCTCGAGCGCGGAGAACCGCGGCTCGGACATGAGGGCCAGCGTCTTGCCCAGCAGGGCCGTCGGACCGAACCGGTCGGCCAGCAGCGTCACGGTCGGGTAGCACACATTGCCCGTCCCGACCAGTTCGGCCAGGATGCGGAGTATCGTGCCCTTGCCGGACCGTCGCGGCCCCAGCAGCAGGAGAATTTTTTGTTGGGACATATCGGCCGTCAGGCAATATCCAAACCATTCCCGCAAGGTCTGAATGGACTCCTCGTCGGCCGGCCATATGGCACGCAAGAACGTCAGCCACTCGGCCGGCTCCGGGGCGGCCGCGTCGTAGGCGACGTCCGAGGCCGCGTAGGTCAGCAGATCGGGCGTCGCCGGGTACAAGCTCCGCGTCGGCAAATACAGGAAGCCGCGTCGCAGCGGCAGGATATCGCCCACGGGCAGATCGTCGCGGCCGGAAATCCACCGGGGAACGTCGCCGGCGATATGCGTGTAGTCGCACAGGGTTTCGTACGCGGCCTCGACGGTGAACGGCGCCGCCGGAAACGGCAGATAGCCGCCGTCCTTCTGCGGCTCGACGGCCTCGTGCATCCACTGGAGCAGGTTTCTGCGCACCGCCCGCGGCGGGACGTTCACGTACTTCCCGTTCATCCATTCGACCAGGCGTCCGTCCACGTGATGCAGGGTGCGGAGGGGCGCGGCATCCGGGATTCGGGATTCGGCCTCCGGCAGCATCGCCTCCGTCGGCCGCCAGGAGTGAAACTCCCGCACATACGCCTCGGCCGTCGGCCGGGTCCGCCGCCGGGAAAGCAGCAGACGGCCGCTGGTCGGGTGGCGTTCGCCCAGGCGGGGCGGTCCGTCGGGCGGCGGCGGGGCGGCCGGGTCGGAGGGGCGCGGAGCGGACGCCAGCGGCGGGGGGCGTCGGGGCTCGCGGGCGCCGGCGTCGAGGGATTTGGAGAGGTGGTACTCGACATCTTTGCGGCCGTCGGTGTCCACCAGGCCGTTGGCGTAGCAGGCCGCCAGCAGGCCGGCGACGGCCTCGCCGCGGTCGAGGACGCCGCCGCCGACCAGTTGGCCCAGGGCGAACGCCGAGCGGTTGAGCCGCTCGCCGCGGCCGCCCTGGGGCGCGGCCGACAACGCGGCGATCTCGCCGGCCAGGGCCTTGCGCGCGTACTCGGCCGACGCGGAGCCACGGGTCCGCGTCGGCGCGGGGACGGCAGAACCCGACGCGGCCGCGGGGTCGGCCGCGGCGCCAGGAACGGCCGTGGGAACGGCCGCAAACAGGTCAGGCGACGACGCCGGCCGTTTGTCGCCCTGGAGCCTGTCGAGGATGTCCTGTGGGAGCATCGCCAGGCCGATCTCCCACGGGGCGCGGCCGTCGTACCAGGTGTACGCGGCCCCCGTGTCGGGGTGTATGGAGCCGGGGAACACGACTTGGCCCGCCTCGGCCTTGACATCGACGGCGGGCAACAGCTTGCCGGATGAGTTGCCCAGGGTCACACCCTCGGGCAATCGAAAGTAGACATGCCACCCGCCCGACCCCGTGCGGGCGGTGACGGTCGCGGGCATATTGAGCGCCTTGACGGCGGCGGCATCGTAGACGGGTTTGGTCACGTCGAGGTCGATGACGACGAGCCCGCCCGACGCGGCCCCACAGCGCAGGCCGACATTGCCGGCCCCGCACCAGGCGAGCGCCTGGCTGAGCGGCTCGCGAGGGCACGCCTGCCACGCCGGCAGCGTGGGGCGCTTGCCGCGGAGCGGCGTAAACGACCAGCCCAGTTCCGTGTATCCATACTCCACGCTGCGGCTGCGTAGCCGCAGCGAAACCGCATCATCCATAATGGTACTCCTCGTGAAGGCTGTAGACTTTAGGCTGTAGACTTTAGGCTGAAGGCTGTAGGGAGAGGCTGATGAATCCATAGGCCGAAACGCTCATGTCGGCGCCTACAGCCTACAGCCTACAGTCTAAAGCCTTCAGTCTTCAGCCTTTCGCCACCGGGCGTCCGCCGCGCTCGTGCGCCGTCTGGCGCCGATCCGGGAACACACGCGGACAAGAGGGCCGCTCCCGCACGCGGCGAACACGCCGGTTGTGGCAACCGATTTCGTCAGGCTGCAGGCGGAAGGCTGTAGGCTTTAGGCTGTAGGCGCCGACATGAGCGTTTCGGCCTGTGGATTCATACGCCTGCGCCTACAGCCTAAAGTCTACAGCCTACAGCCTTCCGCCTACAGCCTGACGATCACTTCAGGACGTAATCCGGCGTGTCGTAGTCCGGCGCGGGTCCGCCGTCGGCCAGCGCCATCGCCTCCAGGATGCACACGCGGCCTTCGATGACCGTCCAGGAACGCCGGCGGCGGCCGAAACGTTGCAGCGTTCCCCGAGGCACCGTCTTTCGCATGGCCACGACCCGGAAATTACCGGAAGGCAGATGTACGATTTGTCCGATGTGGGCCATTACGCGGGGTCTCCTTTCTTGCCTCGACACGGCCACAACGAATCGTTTTTCGACTGCTCCAACAACAGTTCCGCTTCCGCCCTGTAATATGCGTCATTCACGTGGCGCCTCCTTTCTTTTTCGCGGCCGCTTTGCGGCCGCCGGCTCTCCCGGCGGCGCAGGCCGATTGAGGCCGTGCTTGATGTTCCATCGCGCGCAGAGGGCCTCCATACAGTCGATCACCCACACCGCCGGCGGCGGCAGTGGGACGCTCACGACGCGTTTGTTCCAGTCCATGTATCGCGGCTCCGCCCACTCGAGCGCGAGGGCGTCGTTGAGCCGCTTGGCGACGTCGGGAATTTCGAAAGGTTTTCCGTCGCGTATCTTCGCCAGGACGACGACACGCTGTGCGTCTGTGGGCGTTGCGGCCGCGGGAACGATATTGACGTAGCGTCGGCCTTCACGGTCGACGGCGAGCATCGTCAGCGTCAGCAGGAGGCAGTCCGCGGCGTGGTTCCTGTTCCAGACACCTGGCCGTCCCAGCGCGGCGGACAACTCCTTGCGCAGGGCGATCCCGTATCGGTACAGCGCGAGGGCGTGCTTTTCTTCCGGAGTGTCCGGGAATTTCCGCTCGTTGGCCCTGCGCTCCGCCGCCGCTTTTTTTTCGTCGGCTTTCCGCTTGGCCGCGCGGGCTTTTTCCTTGTCCTTTTCGGCCTGGATTCGAACGGGGTCTTTCGTCCAGATCTTCGAGGCGACCTCCAGGGCCATCGCGGCCAATGCGTCCGACGAGCCGCCCAGGAAATGCGTCCAGAACCGCTTGTGCGAAACCGCCGTCCCGCGAGTGATCGGCTGATCCTCGCCCCCGTGATCGACGGCGATGACGTTACACCACTCCAGGTAGTCGCGGGCACGATAGAAGTTGATCCCGGCATTCGCATCGCCATTCCGCAGCGCGGGCGGGGCCTTGGCGTATGCCTGCTCCAACCGGTCGAGTTTATCGCCGCGGAGGAAGAGCTTGCATCGGTCCGGGGACGCGGCCAGGATACAGGCGTCCATGCACTCCATGGTGCCGATCCGGCCGCCCGCCTGATCGACCACGGAGATCAGCACGCCGCAGATCGCCCGATCCCACGCCGTGGACGGGTATTCGCCCGGTTCGCCGATCCGCTCGGCACGAAACTCCGACGGCGACCTGTCGCACAAGAATTTTCGAGCGGCGGCATGGACGGCATCACGGGACGCCACCTCCTCCTCGTCGCCGTCGAACGACTGGCCCCGCGCAACAGCGCCCATATTCGCCATGACCCTCCGCACCTCATACAGGGCGTCCTCGCCGCACGCGGCCTCGATCTCTTCATCCGTCAGCCACGCGGCGCGGCGGAACACGGCCAGGAGCACGTCGAGTTTCCGCTCGATGCGCGACCACCGGGCGACCTCCGACGACCCCGCCACCCAGCGCGCCGCCGCCAGAGGTGCCGCCGACGGCGGGTCCGCCTTGGGTGGCTCGATCCGCCCGGTCTGGACACGTTGCGCATCACACTCCCGGCCGGCCTCCGCCGGCGTCATCGCCTCCGCCGCTGACGGCCCAGCGCCCGCGGCGTCCGGTGAATCGGCCGTCGCGTCGCCGGGCCCGTCGGCAGCGCCAAACGTCGTCGTCTGTACTCGATTCTCGTAGTCGTCACATGGTTGCGTGTCCGTGCAATAACGATGGCCACCGTTCCCTCGTATGCTCATGGTACATCCGCAATCGTCAGGTAATGCGCATGTCCCGGTGATGGCTTTTGTCGGCGGGTCGATATCGACTTCGTGCCCATCGCTTCGGGGCACATGCGGGCAGTGCATCGAGGGCGTGCACGGAACGAATCCCGCCATGTCCGCGTGCGATGCGTCCGGCACCGCCGCCGGCGGCGTGTCTTCTGGCGGATGCGGACGATTCCCCTCGTTGTGGTCACTGAAACCTGATTCCGGAAACGTCACTGGCGTCACTGGTCGGCCTTTCTGCGGGCGTCATTTGCCGTCGATCTGGACCGTCCAGATCGACGCCTCGCCCGCGTGTTCGCGGTGGAAGCAAGCCGAGTGTCCAGGCCGGCAGGAGTTCCGCACGTCCACGGTTACGTAGCGGCCGCCGGGCCTGGCACACATCGGCCCTCGGCATACGCCGACCAGTGCGGGGGCGATTGGCGACGCGGCAAATGACGCCGCAAAATTGCCCGCGAACGGGCATTGACGCCGCGAGGGGCGTGCGATACGATCAGAGTCGCCATCTTGTTCAGTTTCGCCCTGGTCGGCCTTCTGGGCACTGGTGGCCACGACGCGGCGTGTCACTAACACGGTCGCGTCACTTTTATGCCGATAGATTGGCCAAAACCTCATTACAGGAGAGCGTTATGCCAACCTACGGACGTGATTCTACCCCGAAAAACAAAATAACATTGAGGGGTTCGAATCCCCTTGGGGTCAGTGTAGCCCCGGCCGGTCCGTGAGGCGTTTCGTTGAGAAACGCCGTCACGGACCGGCCGGGGTTTTGTTTTATTCGTGACTTGACGAAATGGGGTGGGATGGTACGATAAGGGGTGTGATTCTCCGCGGCGGCTTGGGTTGTCCGCGGCGGTCGTGGTTTTGGAATTGTTCGTCCATTTCGTATCGCGAAGGAGTCCGGGAAGTTTCCCTGAACGTGTCATGTGACGCGATAAGGAGCGTAATGATGGCGAAACGTGGTTTTCTCGTAATGGTTTGCGTGGCGGTTTCCTGGTCTGCCCTGGCGGCGACCAACGTGGCCAAAGACGGCACGCTGTGGGTCGGATCGACGACGCAGGGGGACAATTATCGGCTCAACGTCCGCGACGGCGAAAGTTTGTCGCAGCTCGATTTTAGCGGGTATGTCGCCATTCTCTGGGACGCGCCCAGGGCGATCGACAAGTTCATCATCGAGCAGTGCCCCGGTTACGTGATCCCCGGATATACGATCCAGATCGCCAAGGAGGGCGTGCAGCATCCCGATCTGGAGAACGATGACCATTGGTATACGGTGACAAGCGCCACGGGCGTGGCCGCGAATAGCTACCCCACGGTTGTGTTCGAGCCCGGATGGGCGACGGCCGGTGTGCGTTTCGTGGCCGATAACACGACGGGCGTTTCCGGAAGTGTGGCCAGGATTCGCGAAATCTGGGCGTTCGAACAGTACAACAACCTGGCGCCTCTGGCGACGTTCACCGTGGCGGATGGTTGGTTTATCGACCAGAGCAGCCCCCGGTTCGGTCCGACGATCAATGGGTTTAATGACGAGTGCACGACGATTCAAAGCCATTCCAACGGCGATCCGATCGCGCTGGGCCGCCAGTACGTCTACGCCACGTTTGACGAGTTGGTCACGCTGGACTCCAGTTGCATCATCGGCGGGTCCGCCGCGATGGGCGAAGTCCTGATCGACTACAAAATTCAGTACTTCGATTACGGCCTTGGCGACTGGGCGACAGCCTTGACGGTCACGGACAACACGTCGCGAACGGATTGGCGCGCGTTCGACGCGATCGGGACGTCGGATCAGTGGCGTCTGTATGTCGAAAAGGCCAAACACAACAACGGCACCGACAACTGGCCCCGCATCAGCGAGATCATGCTGTTCGGCAGCATCGCGCCCGTTCCCGAACCGGCGACGATGACCCTGCTGGCGCTGGGCGGATTGGCGCTGTTGCGCCGGAGGCGATAGAGTTTTTTCCGCTCATATAACGGTATAAGGAGTGTGCGATGTTCAAACGTAGTCTTCTCGTCGCGGCGGTTTGTGCGATGGTTTCGCTGTCCGCTCTGGCAGGCGGGGTTTTTCCGGCCAACGTGGCGAATCAGGGGACGATTTCCGTCGGGTCAAACCCGCCTCAGGATCGAAACAATATCGTCCGCGACGACCTGGTGATGGCGCAGGTTGATTTTATGAACTGGTTCGCGGTGGTCTGGGACGAGCCCATGCCGCTCAACCGGGTCATCGTGCAGATGACGTCCGGCTACGTGATTCCGTCGTATGAGATTCAGATTTCCACGGTGAAGAATCCCGACGCGACGACCGACGCGGACTGGGACTCGCTGGGGACATTCAGCAGCCTGGGCTATTCGTTTGCTCCGGGAACGGAGATCACCGGCGTGCGCGTCAAACCGTTGGATTATGGTTCCTTCGGGGTGGCCCGGATCAGCCACCTTTTTGCCTACACCGACTACAACAACGTGGCGCCCCAGGCGGCGTTTTCGGCGCACCGGTCATCCGGCTGGCCGGTCGGTGGATTGAGCGACGAGTTCCTGGTGCAAGTGCATAACGGTTCCTGGCCGAACCCCACGAGCGGGTATACGGTGGATTCGCCCGATTACGATCCGTACATCTACGCCACGTTCACGGACACCGTTACCCTGGCCGGCAGTTGCGTGGTCGGCGGGTCGGGGGCGGCCTATGAGTACATCATCGGCTACGATATGGAATACTTCGATTACACCATCGGCGAGCATGGCGGCTGGGTGTTGGCGGGGCGTGTCACGGACAACTACGTTGACCCCGACGACTACATCGGCAACCCCGCCGGACTCACCGCCGCCCAACAGGCCGCCAAATTTGCCCGGGCGGAGTTTGACCCCCAGACGTCGGACAAGTGGCGAATCCTGATCACCGAAACCAACGACTTCAATCTGATGGGCGGCACCTACGGCGCCCGCATCAGCGAAATCATGCTGTACGCCGCTCGCGCGCCCATTCCCGAACCGGCGACGATGACCCTGCTGGCGCTGGGCGGCCTGGCGCTGCGGCGGCGGAGGCGGGGCAATCGCCTCTAAATTTTCGAAATCGCCCGGATAAAACACTTGTCAGGCACCGTCAAATGCTTATAGTACGGCTTGGTGATCGTGTCGCATCGTTGATCTTCGGAGCCCGTGCGAGGCCGGCATTGTGATGATGGCGGTTGGCGAAGGGTTCCCTTTCAGAACCCCTAGCTTATTGGGAGGCCGTGTATGTCTGCCATCGTGGTAAAATCGCTGTCGATTAACGGGACGATCAAGGAAGGCATTGCCATCGGGACCAAAAATCTGGTGCCGATCATCGTTAATGTCGTGCTCTGGGTCCTGACGTGCTGGATTCCCTACCTGAACGTGGGAACGACCATCGGCTTGATGGTGGGCATTGTGTCTAAGGCGGCCAAGGGTGAAATGATTCCCCCGACCGAAATTTTCGACCGCAAGTACCGCAAGTACATGGGCGAATTTTTTCTGACCCTCGGTTTGATGTGGATGGGCATTTATGCCGGGTTGCTTCTCGTCATTATTCCCGGCATCATCATCACGTACGCGTGGATTCTGGCGCCTCTTCTGGCCGTGGATAAGGGCAAAAACCCCAGCGAGGCGCTTACGCTGAGCAACAATCTCATGGACGGAAACAAATTTAAGATGTGGGTCGTGTACACGGTGGCCACGGTCGCCATGTACATTCTCATGTTCATCTTCCTCCTGATCCCCGGCGTGGGCTGGGTGCTCAGTGCCGCGACGGGCCTGTTCGGTATCTTTGTGTTCATCGGTATCCAGGCCAGCGTGTACAAACAGTTGACCGCGGGTCTGGACGGCGACGTTCCGCCCCCGGCGCCGCAACCGCTGCCCGAGATTCCGTCCCCTTCGAACGCCACGCCGTAACACGGCGCGGGGCACGAAATCCGAAACGAATTTCACACGACGACATCTCAAAATCCAAACGGCGGCGCCATGCGGCTTGACGCATGGCGCCGCCGTTTGGATTTTACATGGAAGACACATCGAGCGATTCCCGATGGAGATGTCTCATTTTCTCATTTTTTGCCGCGAATTTCGCGAATGATTCTCAATAGAATGGTGGTAGAATAAGAGGGATCGTACGATCCCTTTCTTTATGGATTGTGTTTCATTTTACGGAAGGACAACGCATGAACACCGAGCCGCCCATCCCGCCGCCGCCGGACAACGTGTGTCCGCCCGTCCGTCCGCCGATGCCCGCGGGCGGGGAGCCCCTGTTCTGGGGCATGAAATTCAACCTGTTCAACATGATGATGTACTTCGCCTGTTTCGCCTGGTTCGTCGTTCCCGTGGCGGGCGTGATCCTGCCGATCGTCATGTGGGCGACCAACAAGGACCGGGACGCGTCGGGGATGATTGACCGGCACGGGAAAAACATCCTCAACTTCGTCATCAGCATGGCCATTTACGGTGTCGCGGTCGTCATCCTCGCGGTCGCGAGTTTCGGCATCCTGGGTTTTGTGCTGGGGCCGGCCTGGGCGGTCTACGGCATCGTGGTCATCATCAAGGGCGCGGTGGCGGCCAATGAAGGGCAATACTGGCCGATCCCGTACTGTATTCGTTTCTTCACGTAGGCGGTCTCGTTCGAAATTTTTTTCCGGGTGCCCTAGCCCATGACATGGCGGGTGTCCGGCAGAACAAGGAGTACATGTCATGACGACGGAACAGCCTCAGCAACCGCAACAATCGGAACCATCACAACAGCCTGGACAACCACAACCGGCGCAGCCGGTGCAACCCGCGTCCTCGGCGGAAGTGCCGGTCAGTCCGACCGTTCCCGCCAGTCCCGCCGCTCCGGTCGCTCCGGTCGTCGCGGTTGCGGCGGCCGCCCCGGCCGCTCCGTCGAAGTTCGGGCCGATGGTCAACGCCATCCTCACCGACAGCCTGGACGCGGTGAAGAAGTTTTTCTCCCCCCGGCCCCTGGAGGCCGCCGGCGGGGCGCTGGCGTATACGTCGCTCGTCTGTGCGTTTCTGGGCGGGGTGTACGTGCTGGCCGTCTTTTTGCTGCATCTGGCGATGGCGACGCAAGTGGGCGGCTACGGGGCGCATTTGGGGTACGGGGCCTTGCTCGCGGTGGCGTCGTTTGGCGTGCTGGTCGGCGGGGTGAAGCTGATTTTCATCATCCGCAAGATCGACGTGCCGTTCATCCGCGTGATGAATTTCGTGTCCGTCGCGATTCTGCCGGCCACCGCGGCCGTGCTGCTTGGGGCGATCGTGACGTTCATCAACTACACCTGGGGCCAGTTCGTGGTGTCGGCCGGTGTGTTGGGCGGGGCGGCCTGTTTGTATTCCGCCGTCCGAAAGGCAACCGAATCCGCCGACGCGAAATCCGACCCGTTCTGGCTGGTGCTGGGCCTGCTGGCGGTGTTCCTTCTGGTGATCACGCTGTTCAACTACGCCATCGCGGACAGCCAGTGGAGCGGCCTACGGAACAGCATGGAAAAAGCCGCCATCAGCAAGTCCGGCGGCGGCAAATCCAGCGACGGCAAGTCCGGCGAAGCCCCAACCCCAGCAGAGATCGGCAAGACGCTCTTCAAATTGCTTCCGAAGGGAAAATAACTCCGGCCGGCGCGAAATCCGAGTGGGAGAATTCGCCTACAGGGCACCTCGAAAAATTCACCACAGAGACACAGAGAACACAGAGAAGAAGAAAACAGGCTTCCTCTATTTCTCTGTGGTTCTCTGTGCCTGTGGTAAAAATAGAGGCACCCTATCATCTAGTCGCCGGAAACCAACAATCAAAATGAGCCTGAAAACCTTCCTACTTCGGCCGGTCGCGTTCGCCGCGGGTTTGCATGCGGGGCGGGAAGTTGCGCGTTTTTTGGACGCCCACAATCACACGGCCAGCGTGCAGGAGCAACTGCTCGGGCGACTGCTCGCCGCTGGCGCGGCGACGGCGTTTGGGCGGGCCCACGGTTTGGGGGCGGTCCGCACGTACGAGGAGTTCGTCCGGGCCGTGCCGGTGGGAAATTACGAGACGCTTCGGCCGTACATGGACCGCGTGCTGGCGGGCGACACGGCCGCGTTGCTGCCGGCGGACCAGCGCGTGCTGATGTTCAGTCAGACCAGCGGAACCACCGGCCTGCCGAAGTTCATCCCCGTCACGGAGCGAAGTCTCGCCGACGCCCGCCGCGGATGGAACGTCTGGGGGCTCACCGCCCTGCGCGACCACCGCTCGGCCTGGTTGCGGTACGTCGTGCAACTGTCCTCCTCCATGCGCGAGCGCGTGAGCCCGACGGGGCTGCCGTGCGGGGCCGTCAGCGGACTGCTGGCCGCGACACAGAAAAAAATCGTCCGCCGCATGTACTGCGTTCCGACGGGTGTGAGCGACATCGCCGACAGCGACGCCCGGCTGTACACCGTGCTGCGAAGTTCCGTCGGCCGCGATGTCGCCTTCATCACCACGGCCAATCCGTCGAGCACGATTGCCCTGATCAACGCCGGCCAGCGGCACGTTGAGCGGCTGATCCGCGACGTGCGCGACGGCACGTTCACGCCGCCCGGCGACGTGCCCGCCGACCTGGGTCGTCATCTTCGCCGACGCCCCAAAAATACACCCCTCGCCCGCCAGCTCGACACCGGCCTGCATCGCGACGGGCGGCTGCTGCCTCGCCACTTCTGGCGGATGACGTTTTTGGCCAACTGGACCGGCGGAACGTTGGGCCTGTACCTGCCGCGGCTGCGGGAACTGTTCGACGAGGTGCCGATCCGCGACATCGGCCTGCTGGCCAGCGAAGGGCGGTTCAGCGTGCCCGTGGCGGACGGCACGGCCGCCGGCGTGGCGGAAATTCTCGGCAATTTCCTCGAATTCATCCCGGCCGACGACTACGCGGGCGCGGCGAATCCGGGCACCGTCACGACGCTGCGGGCCCACGAACTCGACGTCGGACGCGAGTATTTCCTGGTCGTCAGCAACTGGTCGGGCCTGTGGCGATACAACATGGACGACCGCGTCCGCGTCGTCGGCCACTTGGGGCAAAGCCCGCTGATCGAGTTCCTCTCCCGAGGTCTGCACACCGCCAACATCACCGGCGAGAAAATCACCGAACACCAGGTCGTCGCCGCCATGGCCGCCGCGTGCGGACAAAACGGCGGCGCAGCCGGTGCAAGCGGAACGACCGGCGGCGCAGCCGGCGGAGTGGAGCGGTTCACCCTCCAGGGCCGATTCGCCGCCACACCGTTTTACGAACTGCGGATGGAGCCCCCCGCCGGCCTCGACGCGACGGCCCTGGCGTCGCGCTTCGACGACGCCCTGTGCGAATTGAACGTGGAGTACGCTTCCAAGCGCAAAAGCGGCCGTCTTGGCCCGGTGAAACCAACCCTGCTGCCCCCCGGCACGCTGGAGACGGCCGAACACGCCGCCATCGCCGCCCGTCAGGGCCGGCGCGAACAGTACAAACACAAGTACTTGTTGACGGAGATCGCGCCGTAATGGCAACACGCCTGTCAGTTGGCAAAGCCATCGTGACATCGCGCCTACTTCGCCGCCTCCACCAGCATCGCGCAAATTTCGTCCTGGAGGGCCCGGGCGGCGGCGAGATCGACGTTTTTGTTGACCAGGACGCTGAAGGCGTAGGCGGGTTTTCCGTCGGGGTTGAGCACGTATCCGCTCAGGCAGGACACGCCTCGGATGGAGCCGGTTTTGGCCAGCACGAGGCCTTTCGCGCCGCCGCCGAGCCGCTTTTCCAGCGTGCCGTCCGTTCCGCTGACGGCCAGGCTGGCCAGGAACGCCTCGCCACCCTGCATCGACAGGGCCCGCGTCAGCAGCGTCGTCATGGCGGCGGGCGTGATGCGGTTGTTCCGGCCGAGCCCGCTACCGTCGGCGACGCTCACCTGTCGCTCGCCCAGGCCGAAGTCGTCCAGCAGTGTCTTCTCCGCCAGGCGGCCGCTGCCGCCCCATGTACCGTCGCCGGCCGCCAGCAACATGCACTCGGCGGCCATGTTCAGGCTGTTTTTGTTGCTGCGGTTGAGGACCCACGCCAGGGGCGTCGCCGTTCGGGCGACGAGGCGGGCCTGGTCGAGCGGGACGTCGGCGGTGGCGGCCGCTCGGGGAACACCGCCCACCGACACCTCGGCCCGGGCCAGCCGGTCGACCAGCGTGCGGGCCAACAGCATCGGCGGATCGTTCACCGCGTACGACTGCGGTTTTCCGCTGCTCCGGGCCGGCCCCGTGACCGTCAGCACCGTGTCGCCCGACGAGATCGCCAGGTTCCACGCCGCCTCCTTGCCGCCCAGACGATTGTGCACCGTGAACAACCGGCTTTCGGGCCACAGCAGCGGCCTCGCCCCGGTTCGGTCGGCCTGGACGGCCATGTCGATGCAATTGTTGTTGAAATTCAATGCCGCCACCGGCGCGAAGTCCCATCGGTGATGCTGTTTGGGGTCCCAATCGGCGTGGCGGTAGGTCTTCGGCGATCCGTCGGTGAGCACGATCACGTCGCGGACCTCACCGCCCGAGACCCGCCCGATCACGCCCGCCCAGGCGTCCACGTCGTCGTAGATCGTCTGCTCCAACCCGGCCGCCACGCGCGGATCGCCCAGCAGCGGATCGAACCCGCCGACCACGACGACATCCTGGACCTGCTTGACCTCCTCGCCGTCCTTGACCTCCCTGCCCACCAGATACACCGCCGTCGCGAACGCATGATCCGCCCCCAGCCGCCGCATCGCGACCATGCTGGTGACGATCTTCATATTGCTCGCCGGAACCAGCAACTCCTCCGCCCGATGCGCCGCCACCGACTTGCTCCTGCCGCCGCCTGCCGCCCCGCCGCCCAACTCCACCACCGAAACCCCCACCACGCACTTGATCTTTTTCTCCAACGCGTCCGCCCTGGCGACAATCCGCTCCCCCAGCGACTGGCCAAACGCGGGCAACGTGAACAATACCGCGAGCACGATCCATCGACCGGCATGTCTCATGTAAATCTCCGACTTCGATCAAAAAGTCCCGTCGTTTCCCGTTCATCCCGTTCATCCTGTGCCGTCAATCACCGAAACTTGTCCCGATCGCCCTGGCCGCCTGGATGAGGTTGTAGTCCAGCGGGACGGTGCGGACTTTGTCGGCGACATCGGCGATGGGCACCGAGTTGATTTCGCCGGCCTGGAGGACCACCAGGCGGTTGAACTGGCCGCGTTGGATTAATTCGAAGGCGGCCGTGCCGAAAAGCGTGGCGAGGTAGCGGTCGCGGGCGCTGGGCGTTCCGCCGCGCTGCACGTGGCCCAGGACGATGTGGCGGGCCTCGATGCCCGTGTGCTCCTCGATGTGCGAGGCGACGAATTTGGCCACGCCGCCCAGGCGGATCGGATCGGGGCTGGTCGCGTCCACGCGGTCGACGAACTGCTGTCCGCCGGCGGGCGTGGCGCCTTCGCCGGCCGCGATAATCGTGTACCGTTTACCGTGCCGGCACCGGTCGACGCACGCCTGGATCACGCGCTCCATGCGGAACGGAATTTCGGGCAGAAGAATCACGTCCGCCCCTCCGGCGACGCCCGCGTGCAGCGCCAGCCACCCGGCGTAGCGGCCCATGAGTTCCACCACCATCGCCCGGTGGTGGCTGGACGCGGTGGTGTGCACCTTGTCGATCGCGTCGGTGGCCGTGATGACGGCCGTGTCATGGCCGAATGTCACGTCCGTGCACATCAGGTCGTTGTCGATGGTCTTGGGCACACCGACGAACCGCAGCCCCATCTCGATCAGCCGGGCCGCCCCGCTCATCGTACCGTCGCCGCCGATGACCACCATCGCGTCCAGTCCCTGCTGATGATAATGCTCGACGACCCGTTGGCGGACGTCCTGCATCGCCCAGCCGCCGCGGCCGTCGGGCACGGCGTAGTTGGAGGGATTGGCCTTGTTGCACGAACCGAGAATCGTTCCGCCCTGCGTGAGAATCCCGCTGACGTCCGCATTGGTCAGCCGGCGAAACCGGTTCTCGATCAGCCCGAGATAACCGTCTTCGTACCCGATCACGTCCACCCCGCCCCCCTGCGCCGCCTTGGCCACCGCGCGAATCACCGCGTTTAACCCCGGACAATCGCCGCCGCCCGTCAGAATGCCGATACGTCGTATGGTTGGTGTTGTCATGCCCGTATTATGAGGAAAGCGTGTGGAAAAGGCTACAGATTCAACTCCGAATTTCGAAACTCGAAACAACGTGAGGCTACGTTAGCCATTTGTGCAGCGCCGGCAGCGTCGCCTGGTGGTCGCCGCGGATGTAGAAACTTTGGCCGCCGTCGGCGACGGTGCGGACGAGAATCGTTTTGAACGGGCGGTAGTAGTACTCGGGGCTGTCTTTGGGGGCCTCGGCGTGGAGGTTGCCGCCCAGCGGAACCAGGTCGAAGACGGCGGAGGTCAATTGGCGGATCGACCGGCCTTGCCGGTGGGCGACGTTGCGGGCCATGGCCAGGGCCTTGAGGTAGATTTCCGGACCCATGACGGCCGATCCGAAACACAGCACCACGCCGCCCTCGAAGTTTTGTGCCTGGTGCGCGTACATCAAAAAGTCGCGGTAACTGGCCGACCCGAACGCGGCGGCGTCGAAATTCGGGTGCTCGTGGATGATGTCGTACCCCACGCCGATGTGGACCGTCGCGGGCACCCCGGCCTCGTACGCGGCCGCGAAAATCGAGACGTCCTTGTGCGGATACACCGCCGCCGGACCCTCCGCGACGGCCCGGCCGAGGGCTTCGCCGTAGCCCAGCCCCTCGCGGTCGCCCTGGGCAACGATGTCGTTGAGCTCGCCGCTCTCGGTCCACAGTCCGAACTGCCCCTGCGCGATGTAACGGGCGACCGACTCGGTGGACGCGCCGAAACGGGCCAGTTCGTAATCGTGAATCGAACACGCGCCGTTGCCGGCCACCAGCGTGACCCAACCGTTGCGGATCAGGTCGATCACGTAGCGGCTGAGGCCTCGTTTGATGACGTGGGCGCCCATCATCAGGACGACGGCCGCCCCTCGCCGTCGGGCGTCCCGCACGGCCTGCGCGACGGTGGGCAGATCGGGGTGCTCAAACGGGGCCGGCCGCTGACCGACGTCCAGGACATCGGCCAGGTGAACGTCGTGCGCCCGGTCACGGAGCGACAGCAGCGTGAGTTGCGAACGGTCGAACAACGGATAGCGGCTGGGCATAGGTATCTCCGTAGCACGGGCGTCTCGCCCGTGAGTCGCATGAGCGTCTCGCCCATGCAACGTATCCTGCGCGGACGCGGGAACGATTTCAGCCGCGCCGTGTTAAATGTGATAGCCGGTTCCAACAAAAAACGCAATAACCTCCGGAATAAAGCGTTTGGCTATATGGAGCGTTTGCATGGGCGAGACGCCCGTGCGACTCACGGGCGAGACGCCCGTGCTACGATGGTGCCCGTGCTACGAGGAGATGGTGATGAAACGGTTGTTTTTTCTGACTCTGTTGATCGCGGCCTTGACGTGGCCCGCGTTGGCGCAGAACGCGCCGACCAGTCGTCCGGTTCGCGGGCAGCGCGGGGACGGCCCGGTCCTGCCCCGCCTGAACGGACCCAACTCGCGACCGGCCAGCGGACCCGTCACGAGGCCCGGACCCAGGCCGCCGCGCGTGGAACTCAACGCCCTCATCGACAGTCTCGACCTCACCCCCGAGCAGCGGGCGCAGGTCGAGCACATTCTCGCCGCGCAGCGGCAGGAGGCGGAGAAGTTCCTCAAGGAAAACGGCCCGACCATCCAGGCCCTCGAAGGGGCGATCCGCCAGGCGCGGGAAAATAAGGACGCCGCCGCCCTCAAGGGCAAGCAGGAGGAACTGGTCAAACTGCTCGAAGCCCGCGGAAAATTGCACGAACAGTTGATGACGCAGTTGGCCGACGTCCTCACGGCCGAGCAGATGCAGCAGGTTCGCGACGCGCTGGACCAGATGCGTCAACAGCCGGCGCTGCGGGCGTTGGCGGGACTGGCGGGGCTGAATCTCAGCGACGAACAGAAGCAGCGGGCGCGGGCGATCCTCGACGAGGCCGCCGAAAAGGCCCGGACGGCGGACCCGGCCGAGCGGGACCGGTTGTTCCAGGTCGCCACGGCGAAAATCCACGCCGAGGTGCTGACGGCCGAGCAGCGCGAACAGGCCCAGCGGAGTCAGAACCGGCTGGAGTTGTTCGGCATGCTGCGCGGGCTTCACCTGACACCCGAGCAGCACGAGCAGATTCAGGCGATTCACGAAACCATGACGAAGCAACTCGAATCCGCCGACACGCTGCCGGCCAAACGGGAGATCGTCGAATCCGCCATGCGCGACGTGACCACCAACGTCCTGACCAAGGAACAGCGCGAACAGTTGGAAACCTTCCGCAGCCGCGGCGACCGAGGCCGGGGCGACCGGGTCGATCAGTCCCCGCCCCCGCTGGAGCCGCTGGAGCGGCTGAAACTGACCGACGAGCAGCGGAAACAGATCGAAAAAATCCGCCAGGACTCCGCCGACGCGCGCAAAAACACCAAATCGCCGCAGGAACAACGCGAGGCCATGCGGTCGGCCATGACGAAAATCCGCGATGTGCTCACCGACGAACAACGTGCGCGGTTGGAAGAACTGCGGCCCGCGTCGCGGCCGGCGCGAAGGTAGCGACAGCCAATAGCCAGTAGCCAGTAGCCAATAGGGTTTGCGGTGCGTGAATGTGATGCGTGCTTTCACATTCACGCACCGCAAACCCTATTGGCTACTGGCTACTGGCTACTGGCTGGTGGCTGGTGGCTGCCGTTATGTCCTCGCCATCAGCAGATTCACCGCCTCGGTCCGTGTGGCGAGGTTGCTTTTGAACGTGCCTCGCATGGCCGAAGTGACCATCACCGCGTCGGACTTCTTCACGCCGCGGATTGTCATGCAAGTGTGCGTCGCCTCCAAAATGACGGCCGCCCCGCGGGCTTCGAGTTTCTCCATCAGCAAATCGGCGATCTGGCACGTCAGCCGCTCCTGCAACTGAGGCCGATGCGCGAACGCGTCCACCACGCGGGCAATTTTGCTCACGCCGCACACCTTGCCCCGCGGCAAATACGCCACGTGCGCCCGGCCCATGAACGGCAACAAATGATGCTCGCAAATCGAATGGAACGGGATGTCCCGCAGCACGACCATCTCGTCGTAGTTCTCGGTAAACCCGACCTCCAGGTGCCGGGCCGGCTCGTCAAACAGGCCGCCCAGCAGCTCCTCGTACATTCTCGCCACGCGGCCGGGCGTGTCGCGAAGCCCCTCGCGGCCGGGATTCTCGCCCACGGCGATCAAAATCTGCCGCACCGCCCGCTCGATGGCGTCACGATCCACCGGCGACGGTGTGTTATGCGGGTCTGTCATGGTGTATTCTCCAAGCCGCCAATTCTTTCGAAAGGCAAGGTTTTTTTCACCACAAGGCACAGAGAAACACCCTGTGTCACTCTGTGTTCCTCTGTGCCTGTGGTGAAAAATCTCGCCGCCTCAATAATTTCCCTCTCGCCGCCAGACATCCAGAATCAAATCGTACCGCCGCAAGTCCATGCCGGTGTACACGCAGTTGCTGGTGGAGAAAATGTATCCGCCGCCGGGCATACCGTGCTTGAGGGCGTACCGGGCGGACTCGACGGCCTGCTCGTCGGTGCCCGTGTCCAGCAGGCCGCAATTCACGTTGCCGATGAGGCAGACCTGTTTACCGACGCGACGCTTGATCTCCGCCATGTCCACGCCGCCCTGCGGGTCCAGGCTGTGCAGCGCGTGAGGCCGCGTTTCGACCAGCGAATCGAGAATCGGCATGATGTTTCCGTCGGTGTGCTTGATGGTGTAAAAACCCATCTCGCGATAGCCCCGCGTCAGGCGGGCGAGGTAGGGTGTGACGAACTCGTCGAACATCGCCGGCGAGAGGAACGGGCCGGTGTTGAAACAGTAGTCCGAGCACAGGGCGAATCCGTCCAGCAGGCCGTAGGGCTTGAGTTTCTCCGCGTCGGTCAGGCGGCCGTCCACCCATCGGGCGGCGTGGTCCTTCATTTCCTGCGGTTTTTCCGCGAGTTGCTCGACGAACTCCATCATTTTGTCGCCGTTGGGCAGGCCGTAGGTGGCGTCACCGTGGATCATGGTGAAGTAGTTTCGTCCGCCGGCCTTTTGGTTGATGCGGTCAAACACCGCCATCATGCCGTCGGTCCCGCCGCCCACGCCGCCATGATAAAAAATGGCGGAGTGTTCGTACGTGGTCGCCGTCAGCAGGTAGGTGTCGGCCGCGTCGTTGATGTGACATTGCCGTTCCCGCTCGGTCATCTGGTCCCACTGATGGAACACGCGGTGCGAGGGATGGATTTTCCCGAAGGCTTCCATCGTCAGATAGAACACCAGTTCAAAATGCGGCACTCGCCCGACCGGCTGCTTGCCTTCCAACGCCAGAATGAAATTTTCCCGTGGAGTCATACATTACCTCATGGTGTAAGTTCGCCATGCTATCAACAATCGTCGGGCTGTCAATGACCCGAGGCGGTTAGACGGTCAGGCGGTTAGACGGTTCGGCGCAGGCTGATGAGGGATTAGGCCCAGTCATTCATCAGCCTGCGCCGAACCGTCGAACCGCCTGACCGTCTAACCGCCTCTTCGCGGATTATTTCCGTCGCCGCCGCAGCGCCAAACCGCCGCCCAGCGCCAGCAGGATCATCGTGGCCGGTTCGGGGACGGGATCGTACACGTATCCGAAGGCCTGGAACTCGACCAGACCGACATTCGGGTCGCTGTAGAACCACCAGTCATCGGAACTGCTGCCAGTCGGGAAGGAAATTTTCAACCATTCGGTCGGACCGAAATTCGTCGGCAAGGCGTAGCGGTTGTACTGAATCTGGAAGCCCGGGTTCTCCGGGTCCTCCAGGTCGTCGCTGCCCAGATCGATTTTCACCCACTGCCCGTCGCTGCCGCTGATGATGACCCACTTGGGCGCGGGACGGTTGAAGGAACCTTCGCCCGCCAGCGCGATCCCGACACGTTCGACGATCACAGGTCCCAGGTCCGCGTAGGAAACCGTCAGCGATTTTTCCGCGTTGCTGTTGTACGGCCAAAACACCGCGCCCGCGTCGCTATCACTGACCAGCATGCCGTCCACCGCCCTCGGCCCCGCACCTTCGAAACCACCCAGAGCACCGGTGACGGTGACGTACTCGGCGCGTCCGGCATTGAGGTTGACCAGATGGTTGCCCGTCGAGGACGCCGGTTGACCATGGAACGTGTACCAGATACCTGTGTTGGAATCGTTGCAGAAAACTCCCTCGGTCGTCTGTCCGTACTGCGACTTGACCACCAGCGTCAGCCAGTTCGCCTGGACCGGACCCACCAGTTTCCCGTCGCGGCCATAGAGGCGATCCGCAAACGGCACCTCGTGGTCGCCATACCCGTTATCCATCGTGAACCATCCGACGTAGACACCGTCGGCATACACGTCCACCGTCTCGATGCATTTGCGAACGTATTGGTCTTTCGTGTCGTATTGCGTGATCGTGACGGACTCCACCCACACCGTCCCGTCGAACGCCGCGCCGAACCGGCCGCCCGTGGGTTTTCCCGGTACGGCGACCCCACCGTTTCCGCCGACGAACCGCAACTGCGGCGTACCGTAGGCGCCGACGGCATTGAACCCGCCCAGGAGACTTGTGGGAACCAACTCAACCGTGTCCGCCACCGCCGGCGGCGACACGAGCGCCAGCACCGCCAAACCCACCAGTATGATCGTACCATGCCTCATAAACCTCTCCTGCATTCCTGATGCCGCATATGCGAATATCACGGGTCACTTGCGTCGTCGCGGCAACGCCACACCGCCCAAAACCAGCAGGGTCATCGTCGCCGGTTCGGGAACAGGATCGTACACGTATCCGAAGGACTGGAACTCGAGCAGGCCGACGTAATCGTTGCTGCCGGTGACGCCCCACCAGTCGCCGGCGGAGACATTCGTAAGCCCAAAGCGGTCGATCGACCACTGGGTCGGGAAGTAGAGGGTCAACGATTCGGTCGGGCCGAAATTCGCCGGCAGGACGTAGCGGTTGTACTGAATCTGGTCGCCGTCCATGTCGATTTTCGCCCACTGGCCTTGGCTGCCCTCGACGATGACCCATTTCGGCGCGAGGCGGTCGGCGTCGCCCGCCAGCGCGATTCCGACACTCTCGACGATCACAGGCCCGTCAAAGGCACCGTAGGAAACCGTCAGCGACATCTCTTCGTTGCGGCTGTGGGGGTCTTGCCAGAACACCGCTTCGGTGTCGTTATAGTTTCCACCCACGAGGACGTTGCTGGTCAACAGGCCGTCCACCACTTTCGGGATGTTGTGGGCGAAGGCCGAACCGTTGACGGTGACGTCGCCGGCAAGCCCCTGATTGAGGTTGGCGAGATTGTTGGCGGCCGGGTCCGACTGGCCGGTGAACGAGTAGGTGACGCCGATGTTGTAATTGGCCGTGCCTCCCGGAAGCGGAGCGTGTACCGACGCGACCGCGAAGGTCAGCCACGTTGCCCGGATCGCCCCCGTCTTTCCGTCCCGGCGATCCAGCAGGTCCGTCGCAAATTGCATCGTCTGGTCCCCGAACGGTTCCTCCAGCGTGGAATAGGGCGTCAGAGTGAAATATCCGACGTAGAAGCCGTCGGCATACACGTTCACCTTGTTGATCTGAGCACGGCTGTTATCGTCGTCCCGATTGACGCCGCGGTCGTAGAGCCCGAACGTGTTCAGTTGCGTGACGGTGACGGACTCCACCAGGCACGCCCCGCCAAACTCCGCGCCGAACCGGTCGTTCCGGGTCTGTCCGGGCTGGGCGATACCGCTGCTGCCGTCGCTGCCCAGAAACACCGTGTCGCCATGCAGCCCGACGTAGCTGAAACAGCCGGTACGCTCGAAGTCCAGCATCTCACTGCCCGCCACCGCCGACGACGCCAGCAGCACGGCCAACCCCAACCATGCGATCGTAATGTGTCTCATTGGCCTCTCCTACATCCGGTTTTCCGACGTACCTTCTACACGTATATGCTACCCGCAATCGGCGGGCTGTCAATCGTAAGAAAATACTTGCATTTTTCCTTCGCGGCGGCTACATGGACCTACACTATGAAGTTCTATCTCGTGGACAAAATCGAGTCGGTGGAATTGGGCAGGCGGATCGTGACCGTCAAGGCGCTGTCGATGGCGGAGGAGTATTTGGCCGATCACTTCCCCGCGTTTCCCGTGTTGCCGGGCGTGATGATGCTCGAAGCCCTCACGCAGTCCGCCGCCTGGCTGGTCCGGCTGGAACAGAACTGGGCCAACAGCGTGATCGTGCTCTCGGCCGCCAAAAACGTGCGGTATGCCCACTTCGTTCAACCGGGCGACCTGATGCGGTGCGACCTGGAGGCCATGGAAATCGGACCGAGCGGCGCGAAGTTCAAAGGTACGGCCACCGTGGGCGAGCACACGACGGTGACGGCCCGGCTGGAACTGTCGTGCTTCAACATCAAAGACAAAGCCCCGTACCTGACCGGCGCCGACGAGTCCATCCTGGCGACGCTGCGGAAACGATGGGAGCTGATTGGCGGCCCGGCGGCGGTGCGAAATGCGGGATCCGGCATCCGGGATTCGGGATCCGGTTTTTCGCGGCGCGTGGATGAATAAGAACCGTTTGTTCGAGGGAATCGCTTTCCGTTAACAGGTTCGTTCGTTAACTCGTTGACGGGCGGTTTTTGCCCAATTGACGAGGTAACGAGTTCGCAAAATTGTTCCTTCGAACCAACGGAACGATTTCACCGTTGAGACGCGAAAAACCGGATCCCGGATGCCGAATCCCGGATCCCGCGAAACAAGCCGTTGACAATCGTGGCGGGCTTGGGCTATATATACTGGGCTTTGCACGAGATGAAGTCGCGCGACAAACCGGATACGCGGCAGAGTAAGGAGATTACGCCAATGCCGATGAGTGACAATGAGGTGTTCGAGAAGGTGAAGGAGACGCTGGTGGAGGCCTTGGGCGTGGACGACGACGAAGTCACGCCGGAGGCGTCGTTGACGGCCGATCTGGGCGCGGAGTCCATCGACTTTTTGGACATCGTGTTCCGCCTGGAGAAGGCCTTTGGCATCAAGATTCCGCGCGGCGAGCTGTTCCCGGACAATCTGAACAATCCCGAGTACGTCCAGAACGGCAAACTGACCCCCGCCGGACTGGCCATGCTCAAGGAACGCATGCCCCACGCGGACTTCCGCGAATTCGAAAAGGACCCCGACATCTCCAAAATGGCGGAAATGTTCAAGGTCCAGATGCTCGTCAATTACGTCAAGACGAAGGTCGCGTAACGGCGAGCCACATAGCCACATAGGCGCAGACCGGACGTGGGTATGGAG
>Ga0123353_10000691_pt1 | contig 41304 bp, 29 predicted proteins | sample TergutLab28metaG_3_FD_92763 | JGI IMG/M metagenome (GOLD analysis project Ga0123353, IMG submission 92763) | Labiotermes labralis P3 segment gut microbial communities from Petit-Saut dam, French Guiana - Lab288 P3 | ecosystem: Host-associated > Arthropoda: Insects > Digestive system > Gut ... | reverse complement strand
CTCGTTTGTTGAGGACACGGCGATTGCTCCGACGAATAATTTTGCGGAACAGAACATTCGGACATTGGTGCTGGATCGGATTGTCACGCAGGGTGTTCGGAGCGAGGCGGGCAATGAATGGCAAGAGCGTTTTTGGACGACGCTGGCGACGTGTCGGCGATTGGGCTTGAATGTAATGTCTTTTTTGCGAGAGGCAATCTTTGCAGTTGCTCATGGTCTTTCGCCGCCAAGTTTGTTGCCGACTGCGACACCCAAGTAAAGGAAAGGGGAACCGAAACGGACGTACTGCATACAGGAAAGGATAAAACTACTACACCGTTTCTCAATTGGTATTGCTTTTGTTTCGCACGGAGGCACGGAGAACACGGAGGAATCGATTGGCATGTTCGACTCCTCTGTGAACCCCGTGCCTCCGTGAGAGCAAAAAATAGGCAATGGTATTTGTGAAATGGTGTACTACGCCCGGAAACCGTGAACGGTTACGATAAATTTCGGATGAGTGAACAAAATCAATTGTCAAATTTCGTAAAAAGTGATACCGTTGTCGAACTTGGGCTAACTTCTCACTCCTAACTCCTTGCTCACCCACTTGGCTAATTTACTCTGTAGTTCCACTTGGTCAATCGGCTTGGAGATATAATCGTCCATTCCCGCAGCGAGGCACTGTTCCTTGTCGCCAGTCATCGCATGGGCAGTGACCGCGATGATGGGGATATGCGGATCTAAGATGCCTGTTTCAGGAAGACGGGCTCGTCGCGTACATTCATAACCATCCATCTCCGGCATTTGACAGTCCATGAAGACCAGATCGTAGGGGTTCGTTTTCAGCAGTTCGAGTGCCTGTTTTCCGTTCGTCGCCGTTTCGATAAAATGCCCCCATTGTTGGAGCATCGAGGATAGCACAATCAAATTGATCTTGACATCATCGACCAGCAAAATATGCACGGGCTTTGCAATCGGTGCTGCCACATCTTGTCCAATGACAGAGCGAGCCTCTAACGATTCCGATTCTGGCAATGGCAATTCGCACCAGAAGACCGAACCGGCACCGTATGCGCTGTGGCAGCCAGAATCGCCTCCCATGATTTCCGTAAGTTTCTTGGAAATGGCGAGTCCCAGTCCCGTACCGCCGAACTTTCGAGAGGTACTGCTATCCGCTTGCTCAAAGGGAGTGAACAGCCGGGCGATCTTGGAATCGGCAATGCCGATCCCGGTATCCGAAACTTCAAACCGCACGAAATTCTTTTTCCCCGAGTCTGCCAGCGACGTGACCCTCAACTCGACGTTGCCCGATGCAGTAAACTTGATGGCATTGCTCAAAAAATTACTGAGTACCTGCCGCAAGCGATTGGCATCGCCAAGGACGAGTTGCGGTAAGTCCGACGCAACCGTCGTTTGAAACTCCAGCGACTTCTGATGAGCAGAATGGGAAAAGGAAAAGGATAATTCCCGAACAAATCGGCGAAGATCAAATTCGTAAGACTCAATGAGCAGTTTCCCTGCCTCGATCTTGGAATGGTCAAGAATGTCATTGATTACTGTCAGCAATGCCGCTGCACTGCTGCGGACAAGATCAATGTATTCCTTCTGTTGAGTGTCGAGATTGGAGGTGGCAAGCAGGTCGGTCAGTCCGATGATTCCGTTCATCGGCGTGCGGATTTCATGACTCATATTGGCGAGGAACGAACTCTTCGCACGACTGGCATCCTCGGCGGCATCGCGGGCAATGCGAAGCGTCTCCTGCATCTCCTTGAGTTCCGACACATCCGTCAGCACGGAAAGCACCAATTTCTGTCCGGAATAATCACGGAACTCCGCAAAATAGTGCGTAAAAAAGTGTTCCTGCCCGTTCAGGAACAACCGCACTTCCGTCGTCTCCGGTGCGTTTTTCGATTCCGGGCTGTTCCCCAGCGCGAAGATTGCCTGATAGATGCCGCTCACATCGGGAACGCCCAACAGGGAATGGTATGTTGAAAACAATACCTCTTTTCCGAGCGGTATCTCGAGATAATGGACGTATGCCGGATTCGTCAGGACAAATGTATCGTTTTTCGGATTAATGACCGCAACGCCGATTTGCATTTGATCCATCACGGTATCATAGAGCCGTTTCATTTTCATGAACCGCCGCCGCCGGTTGACGAGAATAAAACCAAAAAAGATAATCGGCACCAAAAAAAGGAGCAGATTCAAGAACAATGACCGTGACAATGCCCGTTCGAAGGTGAGCAATGCCTTTTCGGCGTCATGTTTTTGCCAAATAATCCCGACAGACCATGTCGTCCCTTTGACGGGCACATGGCTGAAATAAACGGGAGTTTTTCCCTGATTGAGAGTGACGATATCCGTGTCAGAGCTTCCCGTTTGGATGATTTCGTCGGCAAACTTTTCCAACGCCGGATCAAGTTCGCTGAATTTGCTTTTGAAAACAAGTTCTTCGTTCGGATGATACAGGATCGAGCCATCGTTGCTAATGAGGATCGGATAACAAATGTCGCCGTTGACAAACGATCCCATCGTTTTGCGAATCGGTGGAAAGAAGAGGTCCAACCCAGCAAAACCGACCACATCGCCTTTGGTTTGTTCTCCTTGTTCGTCCGACTGCGGATGACGGGTCGTTGGTGCATACACTTTTCTGATGAGGCTGACGCAGACTTCGCCGGTTTCAAAATCTTGATAGGGGTCCGTAAAATAAATGTCTTCGGCAGCCATCGTGTCGGGAAACCAATCACGTTCTCTCGTGCGCCACCCGTTTTCTTCTTTCCCATAAGAAATGTCATCGTAAGAGAGCGAATACTCGTCCCTGAAGCTGGCGAGCCACGCAATGGCAATGTCTTTGTCGGGACCGCTGACGGTTTTGAGCAGCGAGCAAAGTTCGGCAAAATACGGGTCGGTCTCAATGGTGTCTTGTCGAACTCGGTCGAGATATTCCTGCACGAGGAGAAAATCGGACATCAGCCGAACGAAGTCCTGCTTGCCACGAAAATATTCTGCGATGGAGGCGGCAATGGCATGGGTTTGGTTTTCGATGTCCGTTTTCAGACTTTGCGCGGTTTCGTTCAGCGAACTCTTGTACGCCAGATAACTTGACACGATAAACAGCCCGAGGATGACCGAGGCAGCCGCCACCAAAACGAAGGCGTTGCTACAAAGACGTTCAAAGGCATCGTAGGCTTTGGCAAAAAACATCAAACAGAGAGTCGATCACGACGAAAACAGTCAAGCACCAAGGGGCGCATTATACTCGAAAGAGGAGCGATGTGTCAACTCAAACGCATCCATTTGCAGTTCGACAGGATCAAATACCAGTGGTTTATAGTTATGGAACGAGTACAATATACTGCGAACGGCATGAAAATGGTCTTTTTTTATCTCGACAGGATTTACAGGATGGACAGAATAAAATCATCCTGTCAATCCTGTCAAAAAAATGACCAATGTATCCCCGTTTCACGTATAACCCCACCGAGACTCACACCGCAATCTCCCCGTGCAAAACGCTTTTTCTGTTGATATAGAAGATTATTTTCAAGTCGGCGCTTTTGCGAACATGATTTCGCCGAAGGACTGGAGATCGTGGACTCCGCGTGTCCGCGAGAACACCGAGCGAATGCTCGACATTCTGATGGATGCTCCGCAACCGCACAAAGCAACCTTTTTCGTGCTCGGCTGGGTCGCCGAACAATACCCGAAACTCGTTCCCGAAATTGTTCGGCAAGGGCATGAAATCGCCTCGCACGGCTACGGACACCAACTCGTCTATACCTTGACCGAAGACGAGTTCCGTCACGATGTCCGCACGACACGGAAAATGTTGCAAGACCAGTCGGGGCAACCCGTCCTCGGATACCGCGCGCCGAGTTGGTCGATTGTCAAACGAACCCCTTGGGCGCACCGGATTCTCGTCGAAGAGGGCTATACTTACGATAGCAGCGTGTTTCCAATCTATCACGACTTACATGGCAATCCCGATGCCCCGCGAGAGATTCACACGATCCAAACCGAATCTGGTCCGATCATCGAGTTTCCACCGGCAGTCATCACGCGATTCGGCAAGAACATTCCCACAGGCGGCGGCGGGTATTTTCGATTCTTCCCCTACTTTATGACGGCAAGATGGCTGAGAGAGATCAATCGGCAAGGCAAGCCATTTGTCTTTTACATTCATCCGTGGGAGATTGATCCCCAGCAACCGCGAATCTCGGGGGCACCGCTCAAAAGCCGGTTTCGGCACTATTTGAACCTCCACCGAACAGTAGACCGGTTGAAAAGGTTACTCCAAGATTTTTCGTTTACGACGGTGCAGAATGTTGTTCACGGACAAGAACGTTAACCACTTTTGTTTCTTCGCTGGGAATGGACTCGTCTTGACGGATCGTTTCGAGAAAATCGTCGATCCTCTCTTCGAGGTCAGGTCCCAGATTTTCGGCGATCTTCTTGAAGGTCGATTCCGTAAGATTGAACGTGGAGCATTTGTCGAAGAGTTGCCGGGCTTCGCCTGCGGGCATCAAACTCATCGCAAACAGGACGGCATCACGGACTTCGCTAGTTGCGAATTGGTTTTCCATATTCCAAGCGTGGTCGAGCGGACCAAAACTCTCGCCGTTCTCGTTTTGATAGAGACGACGCTCGAGAACAATTTTGCTGAAGGGAGATTGGATTTCCTTCTTACTGGTACGATTAAACTGGTATGTTTGACCGTTGTGGACGATGGTATTTTGGCGAGTTTCGTTCTGCTCGAGATAGTGTCGCAACCCTTCGCCAGCACCCTCCGTGACTGCTATTCGGAGCACCTGAACAACGCTTTCGGCGTTGTCGGGGCTGAGAGGCTGTGGTCCAACAGATCGTTCTTTTTTTGCAAAGCGTCCTTGATTGTGGTCAAAACTGCGGCTATAATTGATCCCGCCTTCATGGTAGACTCCTTTCTGAATGAAACGTAACTTCTTGAGGTAACAATGGTTACTATCGCAAAAAGGCACCTTTTCTCAAAGAGCAATTTGCCTAAAATCGCGGCTACACCCTTTGTTTATCAATCCATGCCAACCATTCGCTCACTTTCACAAAGTATGATTAACAAGATCGCTGCCGGAGAGGTCATTGAACGACCGGCGAGCGTCGTGAAAGAACTCGTCGAAAATTCCATCGACGCAGGAGCGACTCGCATTGATGTTGCTCTCGAAAATGCTGGAAGCACGCTCATTCGCATCGTGGACAACGGTTGCGGCATTGAGACTGAGCAACTCCCCCTTGCCCTGCTGCCCCACGCGACGAGCAAACTTGCGAGTGCCGATGATCTGTTCCATATTCTTTCGTTCGGTTTTCGCGGCGAAGCACTCGCTTCCGTTGCCGAAATTTCTCAACTCATCCTCAAAAGTCGCACCGCCGACAGTCATACCGGGGCACTGATCCAAAGCAACAGCGGTGAACATTCGGAAGTCACGTCCTGCGGAATGCCGCCCGGCACGCAGATTGAAGTCCGTAACCTCTTTTTCAATACGCCTGTTCGTCGCCAGTATCTGAAATCGACCACCACCGAGTTCGGACACGTCACCGAAGCCTTTGCGCGGCTGGCGTTGCCGCAACCGCAGATTCATTTCACGCTCAAGCACAACGACCGCATGGTGCATGAACTTCCGCCGACACGTGACCCACTTGCCCGAATTCGGCAACTTTTTGGCGAAGAGATTGCCCGCGAATTGATTGCCATCGAAAGTCCGGCAAACGCTGCGGTGCGAGTGTCGGGGTTCGTGTCGCACCCCAATCAGCATCGACCGAATAATCGGATGCAATACTTTTTTCTCAATCGGCGATTTATCCGGGACAGGGCATTGCAGCATGCACTGGGGGAAGCCTATCGAGGCATTTTACTGGGAGGTCGCTTTCCGCTGGCGTTTTTGCAGATTGAACTTCCGGCAGATTCGTTCGATGTCAATGTGCATCCGACGAAAATGGAAGTGCGTTTTCTCGACTCGAACCGAATCTATTCCGGTTTTTTGAGTGCGATTCGGGAGAAGTTTTTGGCATCGGACTTGCGGAGCCGCGTGCAAACAGCGGGGGGGGGAGGGGGAGACGGCAGACAGCAGACGGCAGCAAAAGATGTCCCGCCGCCGTGGGAATCTTCCGATGATCCGCAACACGCGCTTGATCCTGCTACAGCCGAGCGCAAGCGGCAGTCGGTGCAAGATTGGATTTCGCAGATTCCCGGTGCGGAGAAAAATTCGGGGACGGCGTTCCCGCGCTCTACGGGATACCCCTCCACAAGTGGGGAGCGACAATACGCAGATCGTTCTCGACTTTCGATTCACCATTTGCCGGGTCGTGAACCGCCGGAACCACTTTCGCAACTGCACCACCCTCACCCTAACCCTTGCCCGTCCGGCTCGGACCTCCCAGAGGGAGAGGGGACGTATTCTGCTGCCGTCTGCCGTCTCCCGTCTGCCGTCTTTCCAACACCAGAGGGGCATCTCATCGTGCAAATGCTCAATCGCTATCTCATCATGGAAATGGACGAAGGGATTGCTCTGATTGACCAACATGCCTTGCACGAACGTATCTTGTACGAACAGTTGAAGGAGCGGATGAGCACGGGGCAGTTGGAATCGCAGCGGCTTTTGGTGCCAGTGCCGGTTGATCTTTCGCCGAATGAGTGTTCTTGTGTGCAAGAGCAAGGCGATTTTTTCAAGACGCTCGGCTTGACGGTGGAGCCGTTTGGCGGGAACACGGTTTTGATTTCGGCGTTTCCGGCGGTACTCTCGAAAACGCCACCGGAGGAGATTTTGTGGGCAATGATCGAACCTTTTTTGCAATCGGGGAAGAAGATCGAGCTGAGTGAACTCTTGGACGAACTACTTCACCGTATGGCATGCCAAGCGGCGGTCAAGGCGGGGAACCGGTTGAGCAGCGAGTCGATGCAACATTTGATCGAACTTGCGGCGGCGGAGATCAATTCGCACCACTGCCCGCACGGTCGCCCTTCGACAGTAATCTTGACCAAAGAAGAAATCGATAAAATGTTTGAACGGACGTGAGCGTCTTCCACAGCGGACTACTGCTTTGGAAAATTTTAATTTTAGGCTGTGCCTGCCCACATTCCGTTCGTTGTTTTTTAATGCGGAAAGCGCGGAAAGGGAGAAAACGCGGAATTTTCCCTGTGGGATTCCGCAATTTCAGCCCTTCCGCAATTTCCGCATTGAAAAAAAACTTTTGGAAATCAAATACACCGATCCCACAATCCAATCCTGACAAAGCACTACCTGTCCCGGTTCGGGGCTATTCTGATATAATGACGACATGAGTATCTTTGGCGATTTACGAATCCTTTATCACATGATTGTGCGTCCTGTTCGCGGCAAAAGCCATGCGGAACGAATGGACAATTTTTACAGTGGGCAGGCGGCAGACTACGACGACTTCCGGCGGCGGCTCTTGCGCGGACGGGAAGACCTTTGGCAGAAAATGCTCCAAGGTGCCCCTTGCGACAATACCGTCTGGATGGACATGGGTGGCGGCACTGGATCGAACCTGCACTTTTTCGGCGACGCGATTGATCGGCTCCAAAAAGTTTATGTCGTTGATCTGGCAGGTTCATTGCTCGAAGTTGCTGACCGGCGCATTCACGACAGCGGTTGGACAAACGTCGACACCGCCGTCGCCGATGCCACCACGTTCGTCCCACAAGAAGGTTCCGTCGATGCCATTACCTTTTCGTATTCGCTCACCATGATCCCCGATTGGTTTGCGGCGATTGACCATGCGTGGAACGTACTGAAGCCGGGCGGCAGAATCGGGGTCGTCGATTTCTATGTCTCGCGAAAGCATCCGGCAGAGGAACACGTCAGACACAGTTGGATGAAGCGGACATTTTGGCCAGCTTGGTTTGGTTACGACAATGTGTTTCCCTCGCCGGACCATGTGCCATACTTGCACCGCAAGTTTACGTCGGTGCTATTCGAGGAACGCCTCACGAGACTCCCGTGGTTTCCCAATCCCTTGTTCAAGGCACCCTACTATTTGTTCATCGGACAAAAATGATGATGGGGCTTTTGTAGTGCAGATTCCTTTTTGCCTCTCACCAAGGCACGAAGGACACAAAGGTTTTTTTTCAACTTCTTCGTGCCCTTTGTGCCTTTGTGCCTTTGTGAGAGAAAAACACTGTCACAATCAGCAAGTAGGCCCGGAGCGGGTCATTTTTCGGCTACGTCCTCGGTCAGCCGCCCTCTCGTTGTCGGGCTAGAAGATTCAGCTTGTGGAATTTTCAACTGGCCTCGGTATATTCGATGCTGATCATGAAGCGCATGTTGGAAACCGAGTCATCGTCATTGCGATGTTGTTCATCAATCCGTCGCATGAAAAAGAACAAACATCACCAACGGAGGTCGCTTCGGGAGTCTGAAATCGCGGAAAACTTGTTGGTGGTAGCCTGGCGGAATCGCAAGCCCCTCTGCCAACGACGCAGGGGCGAGAACGATTTCCGGTCGTTCCTGTTCCAGTAGTGCTTGCAAGTCTTCCGCCGTGCCCCCCCTTCGCTCAAATGGACGTTCGGAATAAAAGACCCAACTCTGCTGGAAACAGTTGTACGTCACTACGCGAATCGGCGTGTCTCCTGTTTCTGCTTGACGCTGCCGGACAGCCGCTCCGATTTCCCGGGCGGGATGATACGTCGAGATACTGTTCACCCCTACAATATGCAAGAAACCGGTGAAGAGGATCGCGGTCAACGTAAAACGGACAAGCGTTGCGAGCGGCGGTTTTGACCAGAGCGAAACAAAACAATAGGTACAGCCGACGAGCAGAATCAAGCCAAGGACAATCGGAATAACAACTTCTTTCGTAGAGATCAAGATTGTCGTACAGAGCGAACCGATGGTCATCATCGCCATGCCGACACCGATTCCGATGCCAAATGCGATCTTGTTCCAGTGAGGTCTGACAAGCGTTTTTCCCTCTGTCCAGTTGGCAATGTAAATGCCGGTCAAAAGGGCGAATGCGGGATACATCGGCACGATATAACTTGGCAGTTTCGTCACGGCAACAGAAAAACAGCCGACCCAAACGAAAGCCCAGCAGAACAGGAACAGAATGCCATCACGGTACGTTGTTTTGGCACGAAACTGTTTCACATTTTCGCCAACGGCGGGAATTGTGAAAAGTGACCACGGGAAAAAACAGATAAGGATTGTCAGCGGATAAAAGAAGAGCGGATTGTACAGAAAACTGTCCCGCCCATCGAACGGTTGGGTTGCCCGCTGAAAATTATTGACATAAAGGAATTCATACAAATAGCCGCCGGGAGTGAACCAGCCGGTTTTCCAACCCGCGAGCAAATACCACGGCAACGCCACCACCGCAACCGCCAGAATCGCGGTGAAGGGGCGCATAAACCACACGGTTTTCAAAAAGTGTACCGGAAAAAAAGGACGCAGCACCAAATAGAAATACCGTCCACACTGTTGGACAATTTTTTTCGGCTGCGACTGCGGTAGGGGCGAACCTGCGTGTTCGCCCGATGGCGGCATGTGTTCACCCAATGGCGGCAATCGTTTGATGAGCAAAAACATTCCAAGGATCGCCGTCGGAAGGACACAGGCAAGCGGTCCTTTCATTAACACGCCCACGCCCATCACGAGATAGATCATCGCAATTCTCCACGTTTCTTTCGGATAATACCGACCTTCCGTTCGAAGTTGTAATACAGATTCCTCCGTTGCTGCTGAACTTTCGAGATTGATGTTGCGCCGTTGGAATGTCCCGCAAGCCCAGACGTACAGTGACAGAGCGACAAAAAAAGTGAGCGGCGAATCGGGTGTTGCCGCACGGGCTTCGATGGAAAACATAATTGAGGCGGACAGCGCGATCACTGCCCAAAAACCCACTTTTCGGCTAAAGAAAAAGGAGCCGATTTGGTAAGTGAGAAACAGCGTCGCCATCGCGAACACCACAGAGGGAAATCGAGCACCAATTTCATTGATCCCGAACACCTGATAACTGAGCATCATGAACCAAAACATCAAGATCGGTTTGGTTCCATACACTTCGCCGTTGAGTTGCGGAACGATCCAGTTGCCACTGCGGAGCAACTCGGCGGAGCAAGTGGCGAATCGTGCTTCGTCAATGTCCCAAAGGGTAGGACCGCCGAGATTCGGCAGGTACAAAACCATTGCAACAAGAAATAGGATTCCGATGTACAGTAAGTCGTTTTTTTGCATGAGGAAAATGGATAAGGTAAGTCGTCAATTTGATTCGGTGAGGGGGGGAGTGGGGGAGGGGGAAAAGCGACTGCACCAATTTTGCAGATGGCTTTTTCTTTGTGTGCTTGGTGCCTTTGTGCGAAACATCGGATTCTTATTCTCGCACAAAGGCACGAAGGGAACAAAATTTTCACAAATTGTCAGTTGTTCAGTTGTACAAAATATGAACATCGACCTCGGAAAAAGTATACGATCCCGCCTCCAAGTGCGGACACCATGCAAAGGATGATCGCTCGTTTGATGAATGTTCGGAACGTGTCAATACGTTGTAGCGACTGCCGAACCGGCTCATCACCAGCATAGCGAATGACCGGATTCAAAAAATAGACGAGACCATCGTGGGCAATGAGCTTGACACGAACGTAGGTATCTTCGGGTTGGATGGGATAAACGGCACTGTCCGTATCCTCGAACGTTTGCAAGAGCTTGCCGCCATCGCCGATAAAATTGATCTGCTGCATTTTTTGTTGCCAAGTGACATGCAAACTGTCCTCGATCACCTGCACCGCGACCGGAAAGGAAACTTTGTCGGCATCGCGTCTCTTTTCCTCAAGTTGTGCGTTTATCGGAAAAAGCACGCCGAACGCCTGCCCTTGTGCCAGTCGTTCCAAAATCCCTTCGCCGCTTGATCCGGGAGTATACCGGAGTCGGTTTGAAATTCCCGCAATCGAACACTTTAACCCGACAACGGAGGGGGGCTGAACGAGGGCGGAGCCTACTGTCCGACCCGGCGAGGGTCTATTCACGAAAGTGGCACTTCGTTGCGGTTGCACGATGTTATTGACGGAATGGGCATCATCGCCAGCAATCAGCCAGACTTGATGCCCGCTTGAAAGTGCTGCGTCCCATTCCTCTGCGTAAATCTCGTGACAATTTTGAACTTCCATCAAATCGTAACCCGACAAATACATTAAATCTTCGAGCGGATATCCGCTGCGCACTCCCGGATGACACAAGGCAACAACTTGACTATGTTTTTTCAACATGTCAATGATATGCTGTTTTTGGCTCAGGTTTTGCGGGAAAACGTAATCACGCCACACAATTGTTCGAGCCCCCAATGCGAGTTGGTGGACTTTTTTGATATTGTATCCATGTTCATAAACGGGAATGTACAGGGGATCACCCGAATGTGTCGCGTCAATTTGCATATAATTGGAAAGAGGACAAACATCATATTTCAATTTGTTGTAAGTCGCAAAAAATTCTTCGGGACTATTTTTCCCCTTCGTCAGCCCCCTCCAACATTTCGAGTGTGCATGAAAATTGCACTTGTGCCATCCGTCGGGATCAATCTCCTGGTAGGGGTTATGGAATTTTTCTCCCGCGAACGGTTTCGGCTCTTCAAAGATGTAGATAGGACAGGTGGCGTAGAACCAAGACAACGCAAGAATGATACCACAGAAAATAATGTTGATGCCTCGCCTCAGCCATGTCAACATAAAGACAGTGCATTTTTTCATTAAAGGGGGCATTTTTCGAGAGGCTTACTCCACAACCCGAAAGTCCCTGGAACCTCCGTGTCACGTCCGTGCGATGCTACTGATTTCTCCCCCGTTTGTCAAGGCGAAAAAACGTATTCCGTCAAATCTTAGTATATCAGCATCGCATCGCCGTAACTGAAGAACCGGTACTTTTCCCGAACGGCTTCTTCGTAGGCAGCCCGAATCAATTCGTCCCCGCCAAAGGTTCGCACTAAAATCAGCAATGTCGACTTCGGAAAGTGAAAATTGGTGAGCAACACATCGACATTTCTAAAACAATACGGTGGACGAATGAAAAGCGAGGTCATTCCCTCAAACGACGCAAGCGGCTGCGGTGCAGTTTCCAGCACGCGCACCGAAGTGGTACCCACCGCGACGATCCGCCCGCCGCCTCTTCGGCACTGCTGAAGGGACCACACCGATTTCGCAGACAGCGAACACCACTCGGAATGCATGCAATGTTCGTCAATGTTTTCGGCAGTGATTGGCTTGAACGTCCCCATCCCGACGTGGAGCGTGACTGATGTTGTTGACACTTCCTGCTGTTTGATCTGCGTAAGCAGTTCCGGTGTCAAGTGCAAACCGGCGGTCGGAGCCGCCACCGAACCAGCGTGCGCAGCATAGACGGTTTGATAACGCTCCGCATCATACGATTGCGGTTTTCCCCCCCGAATATACGGCGGAATCGGAGTCCAGCCGATTTGATTTAATAAAGACTCAGTCTTTAGAGGCAAAAAATCTGTTGCCCCTACATCGCCGCCTGCCACCTCCAACGGTTCCACAAGCCACATATACTCCTCGCTCTTTTCGACAAACTGAATTTTCAGCGAGTTTTGCCCATCGGAAGAATGGAGATCAATGGTTTCGCCGACTTGCATTGTTCCTCGCGTCTTGCCGATGATTTTCCAGAGATTCGGCGGGACACATTGCAAAAAGAGTCCTTCCCAACGACCGCCGGTTTTCGTCCGCTTGCCAATCAGACGAGCAGGAACGACTTTGGTATCGTTGAGTACCAGACAATCATTCTTCTGCAACAATTCGGGCAAGTCCCGAATATACCGATGCTCGAACGACGAAGAACGTCGATCCACCACGAGCAACCGGGCATCGCAGCGGTTCGCCAGCGGCTCTTGAGCAATGAGTTCCGAAGGAAGATCGTAATCGTAATGGGGTAAGGACATAATACTTCAAGGGGGCGAGGCGGATGAGCGAGAGGGCGCGGGACAGCAAAATGACCCGCGCCGCGTCAGCAGTTTGAGTTAACAAACTTCACCAAGTTTTCCACAGTCAGACCAAGATCGTCGAGTAGTTCCGCACGTTCCCCATGTTCGACATACCGGTCGGGGATACCCAGCCGATGAATGTTTCGGGTATCGAGCCGCTCTTCGTTTGCTGCTTCCAAGACCGCACTGCCGAAACCACCCGAAAGCATCCCTTCTTCCATCGTGACCAAAAATTGCCCCTGTCGGAGCGGTTCCAAAAGCGTTTGCGTATCGAGTGGCTTGACAAATCGGGCATTGATGACACCGACATCGACACCACTCTTCTCCAAGATGTCTGTGGCTGCCAGTGCCGTTTCCACAAAGGCTCCGCAAGCCGCAATCATCCCTTGTTTCCCTGGACGTACAATTTCCGCTTTGCCAAGTTGAATCGGTTCGTGCCGCCGCGTTGACTCGGGAACGTTCACACGCGGATACCGAATTGCCGCCGGTGCGTTTAATTGTTCGGCAAAACGAAACATTTCTTGTATTTCCCAAGCGTCCGACGGAGTCATCACCGTCAGATTGGGGAACGGACGAAGATAGGCAAGATCAAACACGCCATGATGCGTGGGACCATCGGTGCCAACAATTCCTGCCCGATCAAGAGCGAGAATGATCGGTAAATTTTGGAGCGAGACCTCTTGAAAAATCTGGTCGTAAGCCCGCTGCATAAACGTGCTATAAATATCCACAATGGGAATCATTCCGGACTTTGCCAATCCCGCCGCAAAAACAACGGCATGCGATTCGCATATCCCAACATCGAAAAACCGGTCGGGATATTTTTCGCGGACAGGTTCCAGCATATTGCCCTGACACATTGCTGCGGTGATCACGCACACCTTCGAGTTATTTTGCATCAACGCATCAATCGCATTTCGGGCATGTTCGGTAAAGGATTTCGGTTCAGCAAATGGGGGGGGTGTCGGGTCTCCGGTAGGTTTCTGACGTGGTTGAGGAGCGTGATACAACGTCGGGTTTTCTTCGGCGGGTTTGAAGCCACGCCCTTTTTCAGTAATGACGTGGAGCAAGACCGGTTCTTTGAGATTGCGTGCTATCCGAAGAAATCGTTGCAACCGGGCAATGTTGTGTCCGTCGATGGGACCGATGTACCGAAAACCAAGTGCATCAAACAACTTTCCACCGATCAAAGCAGCTTTCACCGTCTCCTTAAAACGGCGAAGAAACGAGTCGAGAGAGGTTCCGATGAGCGGCAAACGATCCGCAACATTGTGTATTTTTTGCTTGAACCGACTATACCTCGGATGAAGTCGCAAATTATCGAGATGGTCGGCAAGCCCACCTACACGGGGGCAGATCGACATTTTATTGTCATTCAACACGACGGTCATATTTTTTTGGAGTCCGCCCGCGTGGTTCATCGCTTCGAACACTCCTCCGCTGGCAAAGGCACCATCTCCAATCACCGCTACGCCATATCGGTTGTCTTTGCCAAAGAGAAGATCATCGCCGCAAGAAAGACCGAGTATCGTCCCCACGCTACAGCCTGCGTGCCCTGTCATCAGGAGATCGTATTCACTTTCGGCGGGATTCGGAAAACCCATCAGTCCACCCTTCGTGCGGATCGTGGAAAATTTTCCGAAGCGTCCCGTGAGCAATTTGTGCGGATAAACTTGATGTCCAGTATCCCAAATCAGTCGGTCACGTGAAAAATCAAAGACGCTGTGCAAGGCAATGCTGAGTTCGACCGTACCGAGATTGGAGGCAAAGTGAACGGAGCGATGGTCATAAAGCCGACACAGTTCGTCCCGGATTTCAGCGGCGAGTCGATCAAGTTGCTCCAAAGAGAGCCGCGCGAGTTCGCGTGGCGAACGGAGCGTTGGTAAGATTGGTTGACACCCACCCGCTGGTTGTTTGGACATTGCGCAGAAACAAAAACGACCTCAAACGAACACGAATCCCCGACATTCTAACCTTATTTCCACAAGAATTCAAGACGATTCCGCAGGAAGATACAAACTGAAGCCGGTTGAAAATTCCGCAAGCCAAATGTTTTCGCCCGACAATGGAGGGCGGCTGAACGAGGGTGTAGCCGAAAAACGACCCGCTCCGGGTCTGGCAAAGCGACAAAGCCCGTTGTTGGATGGATTAGCACATGCAATAGACCCGGCTTGGGTTTCTCATTCACCCACTGGCACGACTTGCGGGCACAGCAAATAAATCTTCGGGGTCGTCACCTCCGTCAACGTTTTACCACTCAGTAACGTATTTGGTGCCCGGCTGTCCAATAGAGTTTCCATGACGGAGAGTTTCGGTTTGTACTGAATCGCTTTGTAATCGCTCGCCAAGTCGGCTAACTCGCTGGCACGATCAATCGCATCGTCAAGGAAACCAATGGTGTCAATCAATTTATTCGCCAACGCCTCGTTTGCCGTATAAATCTGTCCCGTCGCCAGTCTGTCCAATTCCCCGGGATTGTCCGCAAACTCCTTCTTGCGACCCTCTCGAATGATTTGTTTGAACCGATCAAAATTCTCATCGATCAAACGTTGCCAGATGGCACGTTCCTCCTCTGTCATCGGCTTGGCAAAACTTCCCATCGCTTTGTGGGGACCACTGGTAATCGGAGTCGACTCCACGCCGATTTTTTCAAGGAGTTCCGAAGCATTGAACAGTGAGGCGATCACCCCAATGGAGCCAGTGAGTGTCGAAGGCTCCGCAAAAATTTCATCGCCGACCATCGACACGTAATAACCGCCACTGGCGGCAAGAGAACCCATACTGACAACGACCGGAATCTCCCGTTCTGCTTTCATCTTCTTGAGCAGGTGCAGATAATAATCGCTCCCAGACATTGTCCCGCCGGGGGATTCCACTCGCAGCACCACCGCTTTGACACGAGTGTCCGACAGCACACTTCGAATTTGTTTGGCGATGAAGCCGTCCGCATTGCTGGTAATCACACCTTCAATCGTCATGATGGCGATTTTGTCGTCGGCATGGCGATTTCCTGCGACAAATTTTTCTGTCAGCGTTTTTTCTTCTCTCGCCATCTTGATTTCATCAAAAGCCTCGGTCGCAATGTAGATCAGGAAAAAACCGCCAACGAGTACACCAATTCCGACAATCCCGAAAACGACGAGCGCAATAAACCCGTGGATCAAAAACGGGGCGCAACCGCTCGATGGCGTGGAAGGCTGCTGATGGTAGATCGGCGGATGAGGCGGCGCACGATGTCCGGCAGGCGGAAAAGGACGTGGTGTGACGGGTGGGGGCGGGGGGGGTGGAGGAATGTTTTGAGTGTTTTCGGACATCGGTTTGTAAGGACGAACTGACAGTGTTCGGTGAATTATACCGTAATTGGTTGATATGGCAACGTGTGTGAAATTGCGAACAGGCACAAGGTCGCCCATTGTCCCCGGCGAACTTCTTGTATTTCTCCCCACATCGGATAGAATAACGGCAAGAGTTTTGCAGTGCATCATCGGTATGTCGATTTCAATAACGCCAGTAGCAGTCCACGAAGTAAGACAAGTCAAGGCAGCACAAAATCTTGGAAACGAGTCGTTTTTGCGGATCAGTATCCTCGGCGGCGGGTGCAGTGGCATGCAGTACGCCCTCAATTTCGATACGGAATTCAATGCCGCGATCGATACGAGATATGACTTCGATGGTGTGATGCTGGCAACGCAGAAAAAATTTGATCCGCACTTCGACGGGACAGAAATCGACTTTGTCGATTCTCCGACCGGGCGCGGCTTTGTCATTGAAAATCCGAATTTTCCCAAATTTGCCGGTTGTGCCCACTGTGGACATTGAACCTTGTTTCACCCCCTTTTATCCAACTTATTCAACATGTCTGAATCGCAACCCCCCGAAACCGCTTCTGTTCCGTTGTCCGTCAAGTTTGACGACTCCAAAGTTTGTGCGACGTATGCCAACTTCTGTCGCATCACCGGCACGCCCGAAGAATTGATTATTGACTTCGGTCTCAACCCGCAGCCGATTGGCGTTCCCACTGTCCCCATTACGGTGACGAACCGAATCGTGACCAATTTCTACACGGCAAAGCGGATGTTGCTCGCCCTGCAAACTGCCATTGCTCGCCATGAACAAACGTTCGGCACTTTGGAAATTGACCTGCAAAAGCGAGTGAAGCAGTAGGGCTTTCGCTGGAAAATATACTGCGAACGGGGACAAACTACACTTTTTTCGAATTTGCCCGCCGAGCGATTGCGGATGGCACCCCTTCAAGATACAATGTACGAAATCAAAGCGGGAAGAGCATCGCTTTTCAGACACAGATGCTCTTCGATACTCCCCTTTCACACCATGAAAAATTTCATTTGCGCTGCGTTGTTCTTGTCTTTCGCCATGTCTGTTTTCGCCGAAGGACCGAAGCAGTTTTCCGGCATCTATCCGCATCTTGCGATGTTCAACGACGAAGCAGAATGCGGCACCGGGACAATCGCTTTGTGGGCAGATCACCTCTGGGCAACCACTTACGGTCCGCACTTGCCGCTCGGTTCGTCCGATAAATTGTACGAAGTCACCACCGCCCTCGAACAGATCATTCGCCCCGAATCGGTCGGCGGCACGCATGCCAATCGCTTCATCCATCGTGAGTCGGAGCAACTCTTCATCGGACTCTACGCCATCGACAAGGAACGCAATGTTCGCGTCATTCCACCCAAGAAAATGCCGGGACGACAAACCGGCACCACCCGACACCTGACCGACCCGGTGAATAAAATCTATTTCGCCACAATGGAAGAAGGACTCTACGAAGTCGATGTTAAAACGCTGGAAGTGACCGGTCTCATCAAAGATGGCAATCCGAACCAAGGAGCCGAAGAGGAGAGACCCGCTGCGTTTACCTCGAAGTTGCCCGGCTATCACGGCAAAGGATTTTTCACAGGACAGGGTCGCCTCGTCTATGCCAATAATGGCGAACAAGGTCCCCGGTCGATGATCGATCCCACCATCGAAAGCGGCTCCCTCGCTGAATGGATCGGCTCCGGCGATTGGCAAATGGTCCGGCGCAATCAGTTCTGCGAAGTGAGCGGTCCCGGCGGTATTTACGGAAACGACAACCCGGCAACCGATCCGATTTGGAGCACCGGTTGGGACTACCGCTCGCTCATCCTCATGGTTCTCGACAACGGAAAATGGACGGGATATCGCCTGCCGAAAACGTCGCATTGTTACGATGGTGCTCACGGCTGGCATACCGAGTGGCCCCGCATTCGAGAGATCGGCGAAGGCAACGATTTGCTGATGACGATGCACGGTGCGTTCTGGAAATTGCCGAAAAACTTTTCGCCGAGCAATGCGAGCGGCATTGAGATGCGAAGTACGTATCTGAAAGTCATCGGCGACTTTTGCCGTTGGAACGACCGGATCGTATTTGCGTGCGATGACTCGGCGCGATCGGAGTTCTCGAACAAACGCAAAGTCAAAGGGAATCTGAGCGGACCGGGGCAATCGAACTCGAACTTCTGGTTCGTCGAACCGGCACAACTGGACAACTTTGGTCCGCTACTCGGTCGCGGTGCCGTCTGGATGAACGACGACGTTTCTGCCGGAGAATATTCCGAACCCTTTTGGATTGGCAACGATCAATTTGTTCATCGAACGCTTTATCTGAAACACGATGGCATGGAACCTGTTGAGATTGCGGTGGAAGTCGGTGGCAAAGAGGCGGGTTCGATCACGGCACCGAACTTCACGATCATACAACCGCAATATAAAGGTTCGTGGATTCGTTTCAAACCGACATCCAACTTGAAGAACGCAACAATCATGTTTCATTATCGTGGTGCCGACAACCGTTTGACCACGCCGGACAGCAGGTTTAGCGGTCTTGCAACGCTTGACGACAAAGATGTTTCCGGCGGAGTGATGTTGGTACGCGGGGCTAATTTTCGGACGTTGCGTTGTATTATGCACAATGGCGATGGACTGCTCGGCGTTTATGATTTGGATGGCGAGATGAAACTAACGAAAAAGGACGATCCTGCCGGTTTGCAATGGACATCGACGAACGCAGCCATTCCGAAAAATGTGATTACGATTGATGCGGCATCGGTGCTGGTCGTTGACGATGCGGGCAAACGTTGGCGATTGCCGAAGGGGGACATCAAGCGGGACGAAAGCGGTCCGCTCGGCGACGAACGAGTCTGCCGCGAAGTCAGTACCGAACGAGACATTTTCCACGCTCACGGAACATTTTACGAACTCCCTGCCGAGAATTCCGGCGGCTTCGAAAAAATTCGTCCGGTTGCCTCGCATCCGTATCGGATCAAGGATTACGCCTCGTATCGCGGGATGATGGTGATCAGCGGACTGTCGGCGGATGCTGCGGAGAGCAATCCGCATATTGTGAAGAGCGACGACGGAAAATGTGCCGTGTGGTGCGGAACGATTGACGATCTTTGGATGCTTGGCAAAGTTCGCGGCACTGGCGGTCCGTGGACGGCAACCGCAGTGGAGGCGAACGTTCCATCCGATCCTTATTTGATGACGGGCTACGACAAAAAGTCGCTGACGCTTTCGCACACGGGATCGGCACCGGTGGCGTTTCGCATCGAGTTAGACGTTTGTGGCAACGGCGAGTGGTCGCCGTGGAAAACGGTCTCGGTCGCACCGAACGCCATAGAGAAACTCGACATCCCGCTCGATGCCTACTGGGTCCGCCTCGTCTGCGACAAGAACGCCACCGCAACGGCGATGTTTGTGTACGAATAGACGTGTATAGGAACAATGTTTTCGCCTGAAATGAATACGCTGTTTTTTCCTGTCTCACCTCCAGCTGCCCTTTCCCAGAATTTCTCTGCAACTTGGTCTTGACAGGAAGCCGTCTTTTGGTGTATCAACACGGTTCAATGGTAGAGCCATGGAAAATCCGCAGTGCCCGACGTAACGCCGCCGCCGTGAAAATGATCGGGTACAACACCTCGTAATACCATAGTTTTGCAAAATACAAGCCTATCGGAGATGCTTCAAGAAAACGATCCGACTCCACCGCTTCCACTAGCCAATTCAAGCCGCGATGATAGGCGGACGCAATGGCAGCTTGATCTCCAAAGTTGCCAAATTGGTCATTAAACGATGCGAACCGACCCATAAACGCTACCAATGCTTCTACAACGACCGCCGTCTCTTCGACGCTGTTGCCCCAACTGCCATCGGGGTTCTGGTGAACGATTAAAAAATCATAGCCACGATGGACCATTGTGGGTTTCACATAATATGTCGTCCATCCTTTCATCAACGCCATGAGTACTCTTGCCGTTCCATAAAAAGGGTTGACATCGTCTGGTTGATGCTGATTGCCGAACCAAAGCGGAAGCCATGAACCATTGTTTTGTTGTGATCGTTCTAAAAATCTGATCGCACGTTTCTGCGAGGTTGCCTCGAGGTGCTGCATGGCGTGGGCAGTTAAATCCGTACTGCTTTTGTCAAATGGCAATGTTCCCCAGCCGCGACAAAATGTCGGCATGCCACCGTCGCTATTTTGCAAATCACACAGCCAGCCAGCCCCAGCAAGGAAGGCTTGAAGCAATGTTTTCTTTCTCTCTGGCTCGTGAATGTTTGGCAACAATTCAAACAGTGCGAGGATCGCTCCCGGTGTGTCGTCGCCATCGGGAACAGCACCGCTTAAATCTGTCCAGCCCCAGCCGCCGGGGGACGCACTGGTAAACGGATGACGCTGCATGTGCTGACACGAAAGAATCCAATCGACAAGCCTTGCCGATTCCTCCGCAGTGAAGGACTCTCTGCCCAGTGCATTGACCGACAACGTCGTTACCCAAGTCGCCAGATTGGTGTCGATAGGTACACCGCCATCTTCCCGAATGGATTTTAGTAAAAACCGTATTCCCTTGGTAACGATAGGGTGATTAGTAAGCCCCATTGCCGCAAGACTCATCACGACGAACCCCGTGAGCGGGGCGGCTTCGAGATACCCGCCGCTCTCCGGCTGCATGGCTTGAATGAGTTTTAAGGTACGTTTTTTCGCCCAGCGGTGGAAAAAACCTCCGTCATGCCCGCCTGCGCGGGAATGACGTTTGAAGTGCGCCTGCACCTGCCCAACGGCAACAAGAGCAGGAATAGCGTAACTGACGACGTTCATCTGCACGAAGCGAAACCACGACATCGGCAACACCGCGAGTTTCCACGGCAACTTGGGAATGTCTTTCCAATCCACGAGTCCTGCCAGAGCGGCGTTAGTAAGAATCGGCACCGAAAACGTGTGGTCCTTGCCGTAACGTTTTTTGATGGCGGCAAAACCGCCTGTTTTTTGGAGATATTCATCAGCTTTGTTTATTGCCCCCTCTCCATCTGGGAGAGGGTTGGGATGAGGGTTGTGCCATTCTTCGCCACCGTCCCCCCGCACCCTAACCCTCTCTCCAAGGAGAGGGGACGAGAGTAACAACGCCGACTTCACGAGCAGCGTCGTCGAAATATTGGAGAAACTCTTATCGGTATCCCCCCAGCCGCCATCGGGATTTTGATTCGCCATGAGCCAACCGGCGCACTGCTCAATGGATGCATCCAGCAGTTGCAACTCCTCGGCAGTGAAATCGTGCTTTGCGGTATCGCGGAGCGAGTTGCGAAACACCGAAAACGCACTGATGGTCGTTGCTGTAGAGAGCGCGGAATTCGAAAGGCGACCAACCCAATGTCCTTCGGGCGTTCGGCGGTCGAGAAGAGTCCGCCTGACTTTTTCGTAGGCGGCGTGAAGTCTATCGGAATCAGGAGGTTGGCACATGGCTCGCCCATTATACTGTGCAACTTCAGAAAATAAACAATTCTCTTCGTGTCCTTTGAGTTCTTTGGTCAAGTCCAAGGGTTCCAGCAACGACATCTATTGTTTTTTGCGTACAGCGGCGTAGAGATTTAGCGGGGCGTTTTCTTTTTCTTCCATTGGTCGGGCAACAGATCGCTCATTGCCGCTTGCGAGGGCAAGTTGCTCAGGACATTCAAGACATCCAAAAACTTTCGCGGAGAGGGAGATAAAAACCGAGAGTACTGGCAATTGTTACTCTTGTTGCCGCGCGGCGGCGAGAGTATTTTGGAGCAACATCGTAATCGTCAGGGGACCGACACCGCCCGGCACCGGGCTGATTGCATCGGCAACTCCTTTCACCGTATCGAAATCGACATCGCCGCAGATTTTGCCATCCGGCAAACGGTTGATACCGACATCCACCACGACCGCTCCCGGTTTGACCATCGCACCAGTCAGGAACCTGGCTTTGCCAATCGCCACAATCAAAATATCTGCCTGCCGAGTCAAATCAGCAAGGTTTTTCGTTTGGCTGTGAACGACCGTCACCGTTGCATTCGCATCGGCACTTTTTTGCACCATCATGAGTGCCATTGGCTTTCCGACAATGTCGCTACGACCAACAATAACGACGTGTTGACCCGCTGGTTGAATTCCACTCCGAAGGAGCAACTGTAGGACACCGTGGGGCGTGCAGGGCAAAAACCGAGGGCGACCCTGCGAGAGTAAGCCGACATTTTCGGGATGAAACGCGTCGACATCTTTTCGCGGATCAATCGCGTCGAGTATTTGCTGCTCTTCACAACTTTTGGGCAGCGGCAGTTGAACCAAAATGCCATGAACCGAGGGATCGGCATTAAACGGGTCGATGTGCCGAAGCAACTCTGAAGTGGTTGTTGCGTTGGGCAACCGAATGATTCGGCTTTCGATCCCGACTTGTTGGCACGCTTTTTCCTTGTTGCTAACGTAAATCTGGCTTGCTGGGTCCTCGCCGACGAGCAGCGCAGCGAGGCAGGGAACGATTCCCCGTTCCGTTTTCAGTGCTGCGACATCCGCCGCAATTTCACGGCGGATTTCTTCGGCGATGATCTTACCATTGAGAATTTGCATGTGATTCTAACGTTTTTTGACAGGATTTACAGGATGGTATCAAATGAGTTTTCTTGATCTCGGATGCTCGCGGCTCATCAAGTGAAACACCAGGGACGAGTTCGCTTGATCTCCGATGCCAAAATGTCCATACAAATGTTCACGTCGTCCACGACTTGAAAATCGTACATTCCGACGCACAAGAAATCGGCACCCGACTCGAAGGCAAAACGAAAACCGTCTCGTGGGTGAATGGAACCAGCCGCAAGCACTTTGAACCCAATCCAAGGCTGTTTGAGAGTCGCCATAAACTCTTTGGTCTCCGCCGGCTCTCTGCAATAGACGTTGTCATGTTCCCCCTTGTCCGCCATACGAGACCAGTACCGGTCATGGTGAATCGTCTTCATCCAGAAATCTGGCTCGAATCCTTTTTCCACGCACGCCTTGATCGTTTCCAGGCGATGGGCACCCAGTCCCACGACCGCTTTCTCTTTGCGCATCCGCTCCACAAAGGCGGCAATATCATCAAACCTACCTTCACGCACACACCGGTCATTCGCCTCACCCTGGAGATAGACCGCCGCCGCCCCCTTGTCGAGGCAATCGACCGCCCCGTCGATAGACGAACAGTCGGCAATGTAGTGCATCGTACCGTCCGCGTTTTCCCAGTAATCGGTCATGATCCCGATATGGGAATGATGTCCGAGATAAGCGTTGAGACCGCAGGCTTCTCCCATTTTGAACGTGGCAACGATCTTGTCTCGCGTGTGATAGGCTTTCACCAAATCGGAAACGTAGATCAAGTCCCTCGCGTGTGCCCAGCCGCCGATAAGATTACCCCCCATAATGATCCGGCTGAAATCAATGCCGCCGATGGTTGCTTTCGACATCGGCTTTTTCAGGTCAGCGAATTTTGCCCAGTTGGTATGTGTTCGGGACGCACCGGAAAGAGCATCAATTTCGACATCTTTGACATCGCCCCCCTTGATTTTGACTGTTTTGCCTTCCTCTGCAAGTTGGGCGGCGAGGATTTCTTCCTCGCGGCTGGCGAATGCAGCCCCCGCTGCAAAGGCGGCACCGCCAGTAATGATTTTCTTCAACACTTCACGGCGGTCATGGTTGGTCTGCTTTGTCATTGTGTTGCTCCTTGGTAAAAGACTACGATATAACAAACAGGATAACATATTGTGCAAAATAATCACCCCCCAGCGAACCCTTGCCGATCCGACAGGGCTTCGTATAATACAAATCTTCATACAAATCTTCAGTATGTCCACAAAGGTTGACCACAATTCGCCTGCCTCAGAAAAGGTCAAAACTTTTCCACACGTTCCCGGTGTCTATCTGATGAAAGACAGTGCCGAGCGAGTTATCTACATCGGCAAGGCGAAAGATTTACGCCATCGTGCCGGTTCATACTTTCACAAGTCGGCACTTGAAGATGCCCGAACCGCTCCGCTCATTCCCGAAATCGCGGACATCGACTACATCCAAACCGAAAGTGAAGTCGATGCTCTGTTGCTCGAAGCCCGACTCATCAAAGACATTCAGCCGAAATTCAATCGAGACTTGAAGGACTCTAAAACGTTTCCCTACCTTCAAATCCGTATTCGAGAGCCATTTCCGCGTGTCGAAGTGACGCGCATTCCCAAAGATCAGGGAGTCAAACTTTTCGGTCCCTTTACAAAATCCGGCGATTTGCATGGAGCCATTTTGACGCTGCAAAAGATTTTCAAGTTTCGGACTTGCACTCTTGACATTCGCCCGAACGATGAACGGTGGCGTTGGTTTCGCCCTTGCGTTTTACACTCGATCCACCAGTGTTCCGCGCCATGTCATTACCGGATTACTGCGGAAGAGTATCGCAAAAACATCTATCGCCTTATCAGGGTGTTAGATGGAAAAAAAAAGTCGTTGCTTTCCGAATTGAATCGGGAAATGAAACTTGCCGCTGCCGAACAACGTTACGAGGCGGCGGCGGAACTGCGGGATCAAATCCACGATCTCTCCACCCTTGACCAGCGAGGTCATGTGGAGACGCATCTTCAACCGGAGTTATTTGCCGTTGATCCGCGACGGGGGGTGTGGGATTTGAAAAAGGTCTTCAAACTGGAAAAAATCCCTCGCATCATTGAAGGAATTGACATTGCTCATCTTGGCGGCAGTGATATGGTCGCGTCGCTGGTACGGTTCATTGATGGACTGCCGTTCAAGCCGGGATATCGGCGTTACAAGATTAAGAGTGTATCCGGGATCCATGACGTTGCTTGCATCGCGGAGGTGGTGATGCGGCGGTTTTCTCACACAGAGATGGATCAACCGGTGCCGGACATCTTGCTGATTGACGGCGGCAAGGGGCAACTGAACGCAGCACTCGCCGCACTGGAACATGCGCCGCAGCGACCAGGATTGATTCTGGCGTTGGCGGAGCAGAAGGAGGAAATCTTCGCCCCGGATCAAGAGGAATCGATCACATTGAGCCGCCGTTCGTTTGCGTTGCGTCTCTTGCAGTACGTTCGGGATGAAGCCCATCGCTTTGCCCAGCATTACCATCATCTCTTGCGACAAAAGCGATTTTTGCCGGAAGAATGAATTTGAGAAGTCCCCACCCCTCCGTTCTGTTCCAGCCGGTCTAACCGGAAAAAACGTTCACCCAAATTCTCATTTTTATTGCCGGACTTTCTGGATTAACCGATGCCCATACTGTATATTATCCGAGTGGAAAATTTTCCCCATTCCCCCCAATTACCATGAGTAACTTTTTTTACGCAGTCATCACCAGCGGTACTGTCCTGCTGGCGATTACGGTCTTATCGATCATTATTCTTGTCATTCGGCGTTACAAACGTTGTCCGAGCAACCGCATCCTCGTCGTTTATGGAAAGAGCGGCAAAGGACAAACGTCGATCTGCATTCACGGCGGTGCAAGACTGATTTGGCCCATCATTCAAGATTACGCCTATTTGCATCTAGAGCCGATTCAAATTGAAGTCCCGTTGCGAGGAGCGTTGTCGATGGAAAACATCCGCGTCAATGTGCCGAGCGTTTTTACCGTGGCGATCGGAACCACCCCCGAGCAGATGCAAAACGCCGCTGTTCGGCTTTTGGGGCTCCCGCGACAGCAGATTGCCAAGCAGGCGGAAGACATCATCTTCGGGCAGTTGCGTCAGGTCATTGCGTCGATGCACATCGAAGAGATCAACCGCGACCGGGAATCGTTCTTGTCCAACATTACCGCCTCGCTGGAGCCGGAACTCCGCAAAATCGGGCTGGTACTCATCAACGTGAATATTACGGACATCACCGACGAGAGCGGGTACATCGAAGCCATCGGTCGAAAAGCCGCATCGGAGGCGATCCAGAAGGCACGTGGCGATGTGGCGGACAACGAAAAGATGGGAGAAATCCGCGTTGCCGAAGCCGAGCAAGCGAAAGCGATCCAAGTCGCGAATGCGGTCAAGACGCAGATGATCGGAACCCGAGAAGCCGAGCGGGACAAAGAGGTGAAACTTGCCGAACTGACCCGCGATCAAGCGATTCAAGTCGCCGACTTGAAGAAAGAACAGACGGTTGGCGAGCAGTCGGCATCATTTATCTGCGAGACCCAAGTGAAACAGTCCGAACGAGACATGCGTATCCAAACGGCGGAAGCAAACGCCGTGGCGGTCGAAGGAGAAAACCGGTCGCAAGCCGTCATTGCCGCCTCGCAAGCCGAACTGATGGTCAGGAAAGCGGAAGCCTACAAGATCGGCGAAACGAAAAAGCGGGAAGCCGAAGCCGCTGTGTTGCAAGCACAATATATTGCTCAAACGAGTGCCGCCCAAGCAGAAGCGGCACTGACGGAAGCAAAGCAGCGAGCGGAGCTGGAAGCACCCGCAAGAGCACAGAAGGCGAAAACGATTGTCGAAGCAGAAGCCCTTGCAGAACAATGCCGCATCGAAGCGGAAGGAGAAGCGAAAGCCATCTTTGCAAAACTCGAAGCGGAAGCACGAGGGCAGTACGAAATCCTGGCAAAGAAGGGGGAAGGTTTGCAGCGGATCATCGAAGCGTGCGGCGGTTCGGAAAGGGCATTCCAAATGTTGATGCTGGAACATTTCGACAATCTCGTGGAAGCGTCGTCGCAAGCGATCAGCAACATCAAGTTTGACAAGATCATCGTTTGGGATGGCGGCGCAAAAGATGGCGGCGGGTCAGCAACAGCGAATTTCTTGCAGAGTATGGCAAAGACGCTCCCACCGATGATGCAGGTCATGAAAGATGTCGGCGGTATTGAATTCCCGGAAACGTTGGCAACGATTGCAGGTGTCCAAGGCAACGGCGAGCCGAAAAATGAAGCGAAACCAAAACAATCAAAATGAGCGGGGAAGCGTTGGATTCATTCCTTCATGCCTTTCGTGCCTTTGTGTGAGAGGTTTGCGTCTTGGTTTTGCTTGCTCTGTTGACCCGCAAAGTCGATTTTGGTGCCTGACCCCTACCACCGGCTGAAGCCGGTGGATTCATTTCGTCGGCTGAAAGCCGACAGTTTAACATTGCTATTTTTCGGTTTTCGCCGGAAATAGAATGCTAAAACGTTGGTTGCTGTTTGTTGACAGGATTGACAAGATTTTCAGGATAAAAAAACACGTTGGATACCATCCTGAAAATCCTGCGAATCCTGTCAAAAAAATATCGCCTGAAGGCGAGGGTTTTTAGTATTCCAACATTGGAAAATAAATGTCCCTTGGAGGACGTATTATCTCGGCAAGACTAAAGTCAGGGCTTTTGCAAACCGAGGGAGACAGCAAGCACTCTTTGAATGCACTCCTTCTCGGACGGTATCGTTTGACTGTCGCATCAGGTCGAAGAAACACTGCAACCCAGCATGTTCCCCTTTTCCCATCGTATAAATGATTGCCCGGCGATAGTAATCCAATATTTGTTCCCGGTCAAGCGGCAATGCTACGCCCTGCCGCTCTTTCGCGTCGAGAATGGTTTCGAGTTGCTGTAACCCCCGATCCCGCGAGGCTTGCAGTGCGGTCACAATGGCGGACTCTTCGACTTGCGTTCCGATCCAAGCGGCAAAGACCAGCGGCAAACGTGTTTTTTCCTTCCAAAGTTCGCCGATGTCATAACGATAACACCACCGTTCAGAAGGTTGGTACGCAAGCGCGCGATCACCGATGATGACAAATGCATCTGTCCGGCAATCGTCGGGATGTTGATGTTGTTCGAGCCGGTGCTTTTCCGGCTGGAGACCATAGAAATGCCGAAGGATCAATTCGCAAATCGTCACACTGCTTCGGGAGGCGGTGTCCATCGCAATCGTTTGAATCTGCTCAAGAGGTTTGCGACTGAACAGCAGCACACTGCGCACCTCTCCGTCGCAAGCAATACAGCAATTACTCATGATTTTGCTCTGGGGTAAAAACGCCAGTTCGGCAACGGGCATGAGAGCCAAGTCGATTTTTTGTTCGACAAGTTGCTGTCGCATTGCCGAGGGGATGCACTCGGAAATGAGGGCGTGAGGCAGGTATTCCGGCAAATAGTGAATAAGCGGAAAGGCATTACAATAGGGAACCGTTGCGATCTGTATTGTCATTTCTTCTTTTCTTTTCAGTAGCGCACGTTATGTCGAAGCCGGTTGGAAATTCCGGCAGCCGCTGTTTTAGCCCGAGGGGCGGAGACCCGACGCAACCCGAATGAACGACCACACGGCGGCACGGGCGTAGTCGAAAAATGACCCGTTCGGGTCTATCGTTGACCTTGCACTAGTTTCAGGTAACTGTCCCGAATCGGCTCGCTCAATCCCAGTTGCTCGGCGATGCCGAGAATGAGTACTCGGCACTCGTTGATCTCTTGTTCGGTAGCGATGGTTTCCATTTCGATAAACTGCCGAGCCGATTCGGGCAAGTCCGGTAATGTATCAAAAACGATGCTCACCTCTCGATGTTCGAGGGTCAATGCCATCCGTCTGCGAAACTTACGCACGGAGGCAACGTTACAAAAACCAAGGGCAGCGAGAAGGCTTTTGACACGTTCTGGTTCGGTAATGGAGATCTCGATTTCGTGCCGTGTCTTTGTGTTTGCGTCGATCTTCGGTCCCTTATAGGTGAGAGAGTACTCAGCCGCCCCGTCCGCAAAACAGCGATGTCGCAAGCGGAGACACTCGTCCGTTTGGGCAAAGTTTCGGTAAGGATGCTGAAAGAAAGAATCGGATTCTGTGATCGGTTCGCCAAACTCGGAGCCGCCGAAACGTTGTTGTAATTGACGTTCTAATTCTGCAATGCCAGCATCACTGACATGAAATTTAATCTCTACTTCAAAGGTGTTCATGAGGCAGTGGGCTGATTCAATCTGTAAAATCAAAGGTATATCGAAACAGGGGTTTTCCCCATTCATATTCGTCGATGTGCAAACAACTCTCGCCGAACAATTCGGGATCGCGGAAATAGCGATGCAACTCTTGCATCACGCTGGTTTTGACTTCGCTGCTCGCCCGCTTTTGATGGGCTGAAATCAAGAGGACCAAATATCGCACCTCCTCTCGATAGGGGAACGCGAAAGAACCGTTTGCATCTGTTCTTTCGTACATTCCTCCCATTTCGCGAATCATCTGTATGGTATCGTTGTTCGCCATGTCTTCGGGACGTAGCCCCTGGCAGGAAAACAACGTACTCGGCAGCCGATCTTTCGGCAGACATATAATCACCGCATCGACATCTGGTCGCCTTTCTCCATTTTCGTTGAGATAGTAGAGTGTTCCCGACACTTCATTCTCAAGAGAAGGTGCATTCACAGGCAGAGGCGAACGGTTCAGCGGAACAGAGCATCCACGAATCAACAGACCGACAACGATCCCCACGAAAAAGAGAACAATCACCGAAACGGCAAGGAGTGTTACCGTGAGTTTATGTTGTTTTTGAAATGTACGGAGTGCTACTTCTTCGGTCAGCCCAGAGGAAGTCCACACAGTGGGCGAGGTCGGATGAACATTCTCTGCCGATGGTGGCATCCAGAATTCTTCCATCCAGAGAGGCATATTCACATCATCGATGTCCTCCTCCAGTACCACCCACGTTGGTACGGGAGCGGTACTGTTTTCCGAGGTGGGGAGTGGGGGGGATGGCGGTGGTGCTGAAACCTGTTTGTTTTTCAACATCCGGTAGGCTTCCTCTGCTTGTGGAGAGGATTGCATCGGAATAACGACGGGCTTCTGGCAACGAGGACAGTTTACGACGCTCCCTACTTTCGACGTTCCAATTTTCAGCATTTGCTTACAGTGTTCGCAAAAAAAACGGATTGGCATTGCAGGGAGGGCAAACGCTTGAAGGATCTGGTAGTCCATTGTAACACCCCCTGATGGAAAATTCCACCGGTTAGACCCACGACGAACAATGGGCAGTCTGCTAACAAGTATTTTGTCTTTTTTTTATTTTTTTCTTATAATTTTCCAGCGAAAGCCTGAGACGCACAGATTTTTCGACCCGCTCTGGGGCAACTTTCCCCATCACTCTGTCGGGACACACGGAGAAAACCGTAAAATCGGTCTGATTTCGTCCAATACGATCCACGAACCAGCGGCATTATCTTGATTTTAGTTTTTTTCAGTATAAATTTGGGGCGGAGACTCGACTAGGCGGCTGTACGAGCATAGCCGACAAATGACCCGCTTCGGGTCGAGAGGATGCTTTCCACACAAAATGTATGTCCGAATCCCATCACACGCAAGCCGAAAACGTTGAAACAAGAACGAATCTTGCCAATCCATTGGCTTTTTTGGCAGCACCATTTTGGTTCATTGGTTCACTGACATTCGGAATCGTACTGCTGATCGTTCTGCTTGTCCCACTGGCTTGGGGAACGTTCGTTTGGTCTGAATACGGCGAAGACGTTGCCCGGTTTGTCCTCTATGATGCCCACTGGTTTGCTTGGCTCATCGCTCTGCTTGCGCTCAACCTTGTCGTCAGTCTCCTTTGTTGCTTTCCCCGAAGTCGGCACAAAATTGCTTTTGTGACCGCCCATGTCGGTATCCTGATCCTTCTGTTTGGTTGCTATCTTACTTTTAAGTTCGGCGAAGAAGCCCAAATTACGTTACCGGAAGGAGCCATTAGTTGTGTCGCTGCCAAACCGAAAAAACAGCAGTTTGAACTCACCACCATCCCCCATGCCTTGGCGAGAGATTCACAACCGCTCTCTATTCCCTTTCGCCCGGGTCCGTTCAGTTGGCAAGACTATCCGTGGGACAACTGGACCAAAGACAAGCGGGGAAATTGGTTAACCAAGACGTTCATCTGGTATGCGATGCACTTCGGCAAACGGGACATCGGCGAATTGTCATCCGGCGATCCCGGCATCAAAATCGAAGCACTGGATTACTACGCCCATTCAGCACTCGAACCCGTACCGCCGTTTGGTGTGAGCGTTTTGTGGAAGAGAATTATTCAAACAGTGTCGGAACCGGGCGAAGTCAAAGAAGTCCCTCGCAGCTGGGAGTCGCTTCGTTTGGAGTTACGGCAGTCCGCCCCGGGACTTCGTAACGTTTCCGGTTCCAGCGCAACGATGTCCCAAGGGGGGGGCGAACGTGTTTCGTATACTTTGGCAACCTCCCCCGCAGAGTTGACCGTGTTCCAACACAGCCGACCCAAAGGGGGTAACAAAGGGAGCAGTCAAACCGAGTCGGGGCAAACAGGGCAGGGACAAACAGGACTGTGGGGAGAGATCATTTTGTATTATAGCGGCACCCACTATTCAGTGAACGTCGAGCAACTGCTTGAACTCACGGGGGACCAACGGTTTACCGTAGAGGGTTCCGGCTTGCAGATTGGCAATGTCGTGTTCAGGGATCGAGGTCCCATCATCAACTTCTCCGTTTTTACGCAGAGCGGTCAGAGGGAGTCGATGACATTGTTCCCCGACAATCCCGAAATGAATCTCCAAGCCCGGGTGATGGGAGTGTTCGGTTCGTACTGGGTTGATCCAGTGCGTATCATGCAACAAAGCGTCCCCCACGCCGATCATCCGATGTTGAAACGGCTTGCACTGCCCCGATTGGACTTTATGCAAGGGACGGACAAAAAATTGTACTACAGGCTCTGGTCGGGGCGGGAAATCATCGCCGATGGCGTTGTCCCGGATCGGGAGGGGCAGAAAAAACCGCAGTTCACACTCGCCGAGCAAACGCCGTATGAAGTGGAAGTTGCCATTGATCGATTTATGCCACAGGATGTTCCCGGCAACCGAATTGTGCTTGTTCCCACAGGTAGGCAAAATGAGCAACGGGTCAAACTCCGCGTTGTCTTCGATGGCAATGAGGACACGTTCTGGCTCCGTGCGGTTGTGCCGACAGTCGTTCCGCTGCCGCCGGAGCAGGATCAAATCCGGTACGTTTATGGAAAGAACCGGACGCTCTGTGTGCAACTCAATTTTGAGAACATTGACCTCGGCTTTGGTATTCTCCTGAAAAAATTTGAGAAACGTACCGAACCGGGAACGCGGATGCCTTCGCACTTTTCGAGCCTGGTCGATTACGTCGAACCGATTGATCCGAAAAATACTGGCGTAGAGTTTTCGCGGGACTTCAAGAACTACCGAACATTACCCGGCGGAGAAGATGTTCTCATTTCCATGAATCGTCCGGGATATTTCAGTGGAAAAGGACGTGGCTATCGGATTTACCAATCGTCCTACATTGGTCCCTTTTATCCCGACCAACCTCAGTTCCATGAGTTATACGACCGAACGATTTTTCCGTGGGAAACTCGTCCGCGTGAGTCGCTTGCGATGAGTACCCTGTCGGTCAATACCGACCCGGGACGCGGATGGAAATATTTTGGGAGTTTCCTGATCGTACTCGGTATAGCCCTGTTCGTTTGGCGAAGGCGATAGTCGGAGAAAGGAGACAGGCGTTCCTTAGGGGCAGACCCACGTGCCCGCCCAAAGGGGTTAGAATAACAGAACTGCGGATCATCAGATTGCGAAAAAAACGGAGCCGCAATCTTTAGATTGCGCAGAGTGCAACCAATGGCGGTTATGCGCCGACATACAGCAAACGGCAACAACACCGGATTCGCAATCTTACACTTGCGGCTCTGTTAACAACTATCATTTACCATGTCCCACATACGTTCTTTCCTCTTTCTCGTATTGTTCTGGACTTTGTCTGGAGGCGGTCTTTTTGCGCAGTCCTTGTTTGAACAAAATGCTTGGGAAACGTTGCCCGTGTTTCACAACGGGCGAGTGATGCCGTTGCATACCTTTGCGCAGCAGGCAGTGCGGGAAATTTGCGGAACCACGCGCCCTTACATTGTATGGGACGATGCGGTGATTGCCGAATTCAATCAACTCATTGCTCTTTTGCGACGGCAAAGCGATCTCAGCCAAGAAGAGACCGCCGCCCGATACCCGTTCTTGAACCGTGCCGGCGATCTGGACGGCGGGATTGGACGCAAGTACAGTCCCTTTGATGTCGGAGGCGAAGCAGAGCAAATGACAATCACGATGCCGCTCCAAGGATTGGATCGTGTTCGTGTCGAACGGTTGTCCGATCGTCTTCGGCAATTGGTCCCGATGGAGGGGCGTTATTTTACCGCCGACGAACTCCTCTTCGCATGGATGGGGGAGCCGGAAGTCTGGAAATACATTCCTATTTTTCCTGTCCCGGAATCCGACTATTTGGAGGAGATGTTCGAGGCAGTCCACAAGAATGATGGGCGGACATCACAGAACCGTGTTTCATTGTATCAGTTGGAAAAATCGCAGCGATACCAGCAGCGACTCGCCGATATTCACCGGCGACAGGAGCATGGTCAACTCTCGAAACATCCGGTCAGGTTCGATCAGATCACGGAACGACTGGAACGGCAGTCGGGGCTGTTTCGGGAGTTAACATTCCACCCCCAACGGCAGCGACCCGATCGAATGCTCTCGTTGCTCCATCAAGCCGCCGGACTGGACGGTGACCAGTCCTCTTTCTCGTCGGCGTTCGAGGCTTGGGATCATCTGTTGATGATGGGAGAAGTTGCCAGTCGACGGGTGATCGAACGGAGTACCTCGGCAGACGGATTGGCGACCCTCCACCCCACCACGCAGCGTTGGCACGACATTACCGACACACTGTATCTCCTCATGCGGAGTTATTATCGGACAGATTCAGGCGGCAACCCTGTTTTGCCCAATGCGTTTGCCATCGAACAACTCTACGAAGAACTCATTAAACGAGTGGAAGCGAACCTCGACGAAGCGGCGACTCTCATGGAAGCGGTCTATCCCGGGGTCTCTTACCGTCACGCCAGTCAAACGACGGAAGTCGACCAACTCTTGCCAATCTTGCTCTCGCCAGAGGATCGGCAACTGCTCCCCACATTACTATCACGAACAAATCGACCATCGCTGAACCATCCGCAACAAAATCAGGAGGCACTCCGGCGACTCGAAGCGATCCGGCGAGAGGTCCTCACCTATTACTTCTCGGTGAAGAAATTACGAGGCGAAATCGAAGCCGCCTATCTTGCCCTATACGATAATGGATATTCGCTCCGCTTTTTACCGTTACGGTCATCGCTGGTCTTTGAAATGGGGAGTTCGCAAAGTAATCCCCACGTCCAGCCTTGGGCATCGGCGCAAATGATTCTCGGCAGTGGTGGAACGTTTGTCAAACGTTTTTTAGACCCGCAAATTGATACACCCTCCGTAAGGTTGCCTTCGCCGCGAGCGGAAAACGAACCCATTGATCTCAGGGGGGACACGGTTCCGGGCGAAACGTCCATTGCCGAAAATGGTACGGAAATGGTCGCTGAGGAGAAAAGTACGGTTGTTGCCGAAGAACCGAGGAGGGACGCGCTGTGGGATACAGAGATGCTGTTCACGCCCCTCGCGGTCGATGGAATTTTCTCGTTGCGACAGGACAGTTTTATTGCTTCGGTCCGCAACCACTTGAATGGGCTGCTTCATTCCTATTTTTCGGTGGGGGGCAAATACGGAAGCCGCGATTTCAATTCCCGGACACAACGTTTCCAAGCAGATGTTCGTCAGGCGGCGGTGCGCATGGAAACTTATCGGCAATCATTTGTCGATGAAGGGAATCGGCTGATGATCGAACATTTTGCCAAAACGGCGTATCCTGAGATCGCCAAACTGCTGCCGGAATACCGCTATGATCGCTTTCGTCCCTTCTTTTGGATGTGGTTTTTTGCATTGATCGCCATTGTGTTCACCGGCGGTGCTTACATTGCCGCTCTCACTCGGCGCAAGTCGGTCGCTACCCGAACCATTTCCCTTCGTTCATCCGCGAATGTCAATGAAGAGCACGATCAAGAGCAAGCAACGGAACTGCCGGACTACACCAACTCGCTGGAAGAGAGGGTCTTTGTTGGCGGTGTGGCGATGCTGATGCTGTCGATACTGGTTGCCTTTATCGGTGGTGTCAAGCGTGCCATTATTACCGGCTGGGCTCCGGTGACGAACATGTACGAAACAATCGTGATGATGGCATTTGCGGTTGCCATTTGGGGAGTGTGGTATGCGCTTTATCCGTTGCTTCAACCGGCATTGCAGTTGGCTTGGACCTATTCCAAATTTCCGAGGTTCGGCACGCTCTCGGAGTGGCTTGCTGCAATGAAAGCACAAAAAAATGGACAATCTGTTCAAGGAATGGATGACACGGCAGCCATGCGCGATGCAGCGAAGGGGTTTGGCGTTCCCGGCGGCAGCAGCGCACTCGGCGGTTATCGTTCTGGACGAACGCTCCGTTTCGGGGAGTCCGATGAAGCGCAGCGGCACATCACGATCGCTCAGAGAAAAATCATGGCACAGTGCCTGCTGGCGTTGCCGCGTTTGATCCTGACGTTGGTCACGTTCTGTTTGATTGTCATGTTGGCAAATGGCACGGATGCTGCCGAGTCTGACTTTTTTGCTGCGGCAGCGAGTCTGTTCGCGACAAGCGATGTCGTGGACTGGTTGACCGTTGTGGCTTGCGTGTTTCTCATGATTTGGATTGTTCCGCATGTCGTACTGACGTTGCTCTTGATGCCGGTCATGTTGGTTCGTCCGGCATGGATCGTGGGCGAATTGGGGATTCGCTCCTTTGAGACGAAAATTGTCGTGGCGGGAATGGCACAACCGGGCAGGGCACAACAGGAAGGGGACTTGTCCTCGAGTATCATCAGGAACCCTCGCTCCGAACTGAGTGGGGTTTTTCACGGAGAATTCAATGCCTTGGGCGGTTCGAACGACACCAGTGGGACTGCCTGGCTCAAGCAAGCGCGGAATGCCGTGCTGGATCGAAAATTGTTCATCGCCATTACGGCGGGGATCGTTTTGCTTGCCGGTTTGATTGCAAGTTTGAATCGGGCGGAGTTCAACCCTGACTTTCGTCCCATTGCGGCGGTCTTACGGAGCAATTTCTGGTTGACCACTCACGTCATTGCCATTGTGACCAGTTATGCGGCTGCTCTTGTTGCTTGGGGGATGGCGGCGGTTTCACTGGGATATATTATCTTTGGTCGTTACCTGCGGACTGCCGAGGGGAACACAATATACGTCCAGTTGCCGGAAACGTGCCGATTATTCGCTCCTGTCATTGAACGACTCCTCAAAATCGCCTTGTTGCTCTTGATTGTGGGAACGGTGTTGGGAGCGCGTTGGGCGGACTATTCGTGGGGTCGTTTTTGGAGTTGGGACCCGAAAGAAGTTTGGGCGTTGATTACGATTCTTTTCTTGACGGTCGTGTTGCACGGCAAAATCGCCCGATACTACGGAACCATTGGAATTACTGTCGGAGCACTGTACACCTCCATTGCCGTCATTATCACATGGTACGGCATTAACTATGTCTTCAAGGGAAGCGTCCATGCGTATGGCGGCGGAACGGCAAGTAACGCCACCATCATTCTGTGGGTCTTCATCGCAACAAACGTTCTTTGGGGAGTGTGGGCATTGCTGCGCTACGGTGCCGAAGTTCATGGAAGTGATGCGATGATGGGGAGTCAGGAGTTAGAAGTCAGGAGTTAGACCCGGAGCGGGTCATTTTTCGGCTACGCCCTCGTTCAGCCGCCCTCTCGTTGTCGGGCTAAAACATTCGGTATCAGGAATTTCAAACCGGCTTCAGTATAGTACGTTTCCAACAACAAAATGTACGCCAAAAAAAAAGAAAAATAAGCCTTGCTTGTTGGCATCGTCCCTGTTGGCAACGCCACTGTTTTTCAGTAAAATGATGCCGCTTTTAGAATCACCGCCGCATGTCCACGACCATCCGTTCTCTCACCGCTGGAATTTTAACATCATCCCATTCGCCATAGTATCCATGTTGCCATCCTGTGAAATCCCAGCACCATTCAATTTGCGGATTCCAAGTTTGCTGTTCCAACAAAGGTTTATCGCAATCTTTGAGTACATAGCCCAAGTGATCTTTTCCTTCTGCACCATAAACTCTTTCCCCTTCCCAAAAAGGGAACAGTATAAAGTCAGCAAAAGGGATCAATGGATCGAAGCCGTCATGACTTCCAAACGTATAGCAACCCACTAAAACCAGAGGCATTTGCTGTTCGGGTTGTCCAACAAACCATGAGGAAATTACAGAAGAACAAGAGTCGCTGTCAAAAACATCAGTGATTTTGATCCTGCACCCTAATTTCTTTTCGATTAACGCATGGATCCCTATTTTTATGGCTTCAATTTTGTTTACAAAAGCACTGTCATTCCAGAGTCCATTTTCTCCCCAGTGTCTGCCGTAGGAAGGGAGTTCCGCAAAATAGGTTTTCCATAAGTCATTGGCACTTATCGGAGTATTTTCATTCGTCATATCAATCACACAGTCCGATCAAGCCTGCATCTTTTGCTTTGGCTTCTCGGACAATTTTTGTTAATAGGTTCGTTTGCAACGGATCCATTTGTTGCTTTAACTGCCAAAGCGGATATTCGTTTCTCTTTTTCTTCTTTTTCGCGTCAAGTTCTGCAACTTCGGTCAATTCATCAACTTTTCGATTGATCATGGCGTTGAGGAATGAAACATGTTCACGAGACCAAAAGAAATCAGAAAAGTAATCGGCAAAAATACCTAACTTCCGCATCTCGTCCAAGAACTCGTCGAGAAAGACAAAAACTCTCGGATCGTAAATATATCCCATAAAAGGACAGTTGCCGATACCGACGATGTCCAGAGCGGCATCGCTAGGTACTGGTTCTGAAAAGGGATAAAGGTAAATGTGCATTTGCTATTTGTGCTTCCAGCGATTTTGTTCCTAAAACGACAAGTACATCCCATAACCGCGGTTGATCCATTTTTTCGTCCAAGCAAAGAACTCGTCGAGTTGTGGATCGTTCAGGTTCTTCGTGAACGAGTCGAAAGTTTCACCTTGCCTCAGAAATTGTAACTCATAGGAAGTTGGTTGTCGCCCCGTTTTGAGCAATTCGATCCAATCTATCCGTTTTCGTACAAGTCGTTCCGTCTCATCGACGAAGCAAGTCGTAAATAGTTCGCTTGCCCACGACTTGGGAAATGCCGAGGTTTCCGCAATGGGACGCAAACGCAACGAGTCCGCATATTCCGGTAGGTCGTCTGCGTGTCCGAACTCGACAAGCGGCAGAATCGGACAAGACTGTGCGATCCTTCTGCCTCTTTCAAACTCGCAAAACACTTGACGCTGTTCGAGGATCAACTTCTCAAACTCGGTTTTCGATATTCCCGGCTTGAGTCGAAACGGTTGCCAATCAATGCCCATTTTCCTTTTCCTCCGCTAATTTTAACAAATGGGCGACATCTTGATAACCGTTCTTTTGTGCATTGAGCAGCGGCGTATTGCCGTTGGCATCTTCGGCGTAAAAGTCGGCACCGGCTTCCAGTAGTGCGCGGACACTTTCCTCCTGACCACTTCCCGCCGCCATGAACAAGGGAGTCCAGCCAGTATTGTTGCGAATATCGACATGGGCACCAGCAGCGAGAAGCGTTTTGACGATTTCCGTGTGCCCCTGAGACGATGCCGTGTGAAGCGGTGCCCAGCCCGTGCGGCTCTGGAGATTCGGTTTCGCGCCGACCCCAAGAAGCATAAGAACGATTTCAATACTGCCATGCCTTGCCGCACGAAACAACGCCGTATCGCCAAGTCTCATTTTTCTGTTGACATCAATGTCTTGGTCGATCAACTGACGTACTTTATCGACATCTCCGACATTGGCTGCCTCATACAGTGCATCACCAGCAACATCAGGCGAACTTGGCTCCGTACAGAATGGCTTGGGAGCCGCCGTTCTGCCGAAAATCTTCTGCGGGTCGCGGTCAACAATTCGTAGTTTCACGGACATCGACCAGTCGTCATCTTGAGTTGCTTGTGACCATTCTTGCGTGGTCTCATCCCAAATCGCGCCGGGGTACTCTTCGGTATTGACGATGAGTGATTGTCCCGATTTCAAACGTATATCAAAATGGCATGAACTCACTTGGACACTGTTGATTGCTCCCCAGTGCTTATTGTGAATCTCAAGAATTTCACAGACCAACACGATGAAACGGGCACGTGTATTCCAAGACGAAGGTTCGTAGAAAACCAACGCCGGACAGTCGATTCGGTGTCTTGCCATATACCGAATCATCCAACCGGGGACATCCTCACAGAACAGAAATTCTTGTTGTTCGCCAACGACCAACGGTTGGTCTTGGTGATACCACTCTGGGATCCATCGGGAGTTCCACTCGGACAAAACCGTAAACTCTTCCGAAGGTTCGGCAATTTTTGAAAGATGTCTTGAAAGATAAGATGATTTCATTTCACCTTATTTTTACTCTATTTTTCTGCGAAAACAACCACTGTATCCGACAGATGCGCCCTTCATAGCTCCGTTGCTCCTCCAATACCGCACCCTTATGCCCTTACTGGATAAGCGGGCAAGTCCCAGCGACCGTCGGACGATTGCGTCTCAGCGACTGTCGGACGATTTTTGGTAGAATTTTGTGCAATAATTTTGCTGTCGGGATATTTTGTTTCGTCCCACTGCATATATTCGCGGACAATCTCGCAGAGGGTGTATCCGGCGACCCATTTATTTTTGAGCGGAGCCCAAACGAGAACCGGCGGGATTTTGGGGTCGATGGCGACGTATTTCTGCATTTCCTCACCGGTAATTGCCGGTTTTAATGCTTCGAGTAATTCCTGTAAGGTGCTAAACGTCGGCTTTTGCCCGTATCGAAATTCAAATCTTTCAAGGATTTTCTGATAGGTTTCTTTCAGGCAATGCGGCTTTTTGGCAGCAGGCGGTTGTTCGGCGGTTTGGGCTAATAACCGCAATTTATCGAGTTTTTGTTCATGTTCGGCGAATAGTTCTTGACGGTCATCGTCCCTTTTTGTTTTTCGTGTTTTTAGTGCAGTTTTAGCGGTCGAAAGCGTGATTTTCGTCTTCGCCATTGTTTTGATTGGTGCTTGAAACAGCAGCGCAGTGGATTCGGGAGATTTTTGCTTCGGCATTTTCATTGACCGTACCCGGCAACATACAGAACAAAGTGTACCATTTTTTTTGGAAAAGAACAAGAATGTGCGACGGCATCGCCTACTGCCTGCCCCGACTCACCAGAGCGGTGCGTCGTTTTGGACCTCGCGGAACAGCGTTTCCATCTTCCGTTTCATGTCAACGAATTTTGCCGGTTCGGCTGAAACGAGGTCAAGTTTTTCTTGAAGGTCGTCAACAAGATTGTAGAGTTCAAACTGATCGAGATTTGCCGTTTTCAGTTTGGCAAACCAAGCGGCGGAATGTGCCCCTAACCCCCCTGGTCGCGGGTTGTCTTCCAATGTTGCAACGAGTTTCCAGTCGCCGTCCCGCAACGCCACACGCGGTTCACCCATCGCATTGATGTAGTACCAAAACAGCGGCTTTGCCCGGTCAAGTTTGCCGTTCTGAAACAACGGCAAAAGGTTCACACCATCGTACACCCGGTCGGTAGGCAAGGCAACTTTTGCGGCGGCACAGAATGTTTGGAAACAGTCAATCCCCCCGACCGGAACACTTGACGTTTGTCCCGATTTGATTTTATTGGGCCAAGTCATGATGCCCGCAACACGGAACCCCCCTTCGTACATCCAGAGTTTCATGGCACGCAGATCACCGGGGGAACCGTGCGATCGCTCGGCTCCCCTGTATCGGTTCAACGTTTCCGGACCGTTGTCCGAACTGAAAAGAGTGAGCGTGTTATTCCAGTGCCCATTCTTTTTCAGATAGTCCACCAGTCGTCCCACTGCGTCATCCATGTTTTCGACGTTGGCGTAATACTCCGCTTCGCCGGGTTTCACCGCGCCGCCAACCAGATATTTTTCGACGAGTTCCGGCGGCGACGCAATCGGTTCGTGCGGTTCGTTGCGCTGCGAACTGTAATTGAACCCAAACTGGGGCGGCTTGGAAGATTTGCCATCGGCGTAGTGCTTGAGAGTTTCTTTCAGGTGGGTGTTTTCAATTTTGAGTGCCACATTCTCCGCTTCAACTTCCTTGAGTCGTTGTTCCAATTGTTCAAT
>Ga0123353_10000690_pt1 | contig 41306 bp, 36 predicted proteins | sample TergutLab28metaG_3_FD_92763 | JGI IMG/M metagenome (GOLD analysis project Ga0123353, IMG submission 92763) | Labiotermes labralis P3 segment gut microbial communities from Petit-Saut dam, French Guiana - Lab288 P3 | ecosystem: Host-associated > Arthropoda: Insects > Digestive system > Gut ... | reverse complement strand
CTCGCTCTCCGGCGACGGCATGCCTGTCTCCATCGTCAACAACACGATCCCTGCCGGCAGCGGCATCGTGGACGCGGCTGAGATGGGCTCCCTCGCCTCAGCCGTGCTGCCCGAGGCGCTCTATGCCTACCTGGCAGAGGCGCTCGGGCTTGGCGCAGATGCCGGCTGGAAGGCCGTCTCGGCCGGGGACTATCACTCCCTCGGCATCAAGCCGGACGGCACGCTCTGGGGCTGGGGTCGCAACAACTTCGGCCAGCTCGGCGACACGACGGGCGCAGACAGGAGTGTCCCGACGCAGGTCGGCGACGACACCGATTGGGAGGCCGTCTCCGCAGGGGCGGACCACTCTCTTGCCGTGAAGTCAGATGGTACGCTCTGGGCATGGGGATCTAACCAGAATGGCCAGCTTGGCGATGCGACGACGGCGGCCAAGAACGCCCCTGTCCAGGTGGGCACGGACGACGGCTGGAGTGCGGTCGCCGCAGGGTACCGGTACTCCCTTGCGCTCAAGTCAGACGGCACGGTCTGGGGCTGGGGGACCAACAGCGCGGGCCAGGTCGGCGATGGCACGGTCGTACAGAAGAACGTCCCTGTCCAGATAGGCACCGGCATGGACTGGGAGACGATCGCTGTAGGGGACAGCCACTCACTTGCTATAAAGTCCGACGGCTCGCTTTGGGCCTGGGGGTCTAACGCGTCAGGCCAGCTCGGCGACGGCACGAGCGGTTCTGGTACCAACAAGAACGCCCCTGTCCGCATTGGCACCGGCGACGACTGGGCAACAGTCGCTGCGGGGGGCACCCACTCGCTTGCCATCAAAGACGACGGCACGCTATACGCCTGGGGGGCCAACGCACAAGGCCAGCTCGGGGACAGCACGAACGCGAACAAGAACGCCCCTGTCCAGGTCGGGACAGACGACGACTGGAGCGCGGTGGCCGCAGGCTACCAGCACTCGCTCGGCGTCAAGTCCGACGGCACGCTATACGCCTGGGGGGCCAACGGCTCAGGCAGGCTCGGCGACAACACGACGGTGAACAAGAACGCTCCTGTCAAGATAGGCGATGGCACGGACTGGGTCACGGTGGCTGCCGGGAACTCCCACTCCCTCGGGCTCAAGAGTGACGGCACGCTTTGGGCGTGGGGGTCGAACCAGTACGGGCAGCTCGGCGACGGCACGGCAGGCACGGCCAACAACAGGGGCGTCCCGACCCTGGCCATAGACCCGGCGACACCTGACACGACCGCACCTGTGTCCAGCTCTGACGCGGTTGCCTTCTACCCGTGTGCGCCCGCGACGGTCACCGTCACGGCGGTAGACGGGATAGACGGGGCGCTCCCCTCAGGGGTTGCCGCGATCCACTACCGGCTCAACGGCGATGCCACCCAGACGGTGGCGGCATCAGGCCCCTTGTCGGTGGGCACGTTCTCGACACCGGTCGCCATCTCCACCGACGGCACCCATACGCTGGAGTTCTGGGCGACAGACAACGCGGGCAACATAGAGGCACCGGCGAAGACAGCAACGTTCTTCGTCGATATCGACACGACACCACCGACCGTGTTATCTGACGCCGCCGCAGGCTACCTCGGCGAGGCGGTCATCACCATCACAGGGACAGATGCCGAGTCAGGGATGGCCTCTGTGACCTACATCGTCGACTCCGGCACGCCTGTGGAGACCCTAGGCAGCATGGCCGTGGCGACCGTGAGCACGCTTGGGACGCACACGATCGAGTACTTCGCTACAGATGTGGCGGGCAACGACAGCGTGACGGTGTCAAAGACCTTCGAGATAACCGCCCTGCCCACCGGTTTCGTCAAGTGGGCATCTGTGAGCGCAGGGGACAACCACTCCCTTGGGCTCAAGTCCGACGGCACGCTCTGGGCATGGGGGCAGAACAGTGCAGGCCAGCTTGGCGATGGGACGACGGTCGCAAAAAACGCCCCTGTCCGCATCGGGAACCATACCGACTGGCAGGCCGTCGCGACAGGGGGCTCCTACTCACTTGCGCTCAAGGCGGACGGCTCGCTTTACGCGTGGGGGTCGAACCAGTACGGCCAACTCGGCGACGGTACGGTAGGTGCTGCCATGGGCAAGAACGCGCCTGTGCGCGTTGGCACCGACAACGACTGGACGGCGGTCGCCGCTGGGAACGAGCACTCGCTTGGGCTTAAAGGCGACGGCACGCTCTGGTCCTGGGGGCGCAACAGCCAAGGCCAGCTCGGCGACGGGACGACGGGGAACAAGGCCGTGCCCACGCAGGTCGGTGCCGACGACGATTGGATGGCGGTCGCTGGGGGGAACACCCACTCGCTCGCCCTTAAGTCCGACGGGTCGCTCTGGGCCTGGGGGCAGAACGGCTCCGGCCAGCTTGGCGACGGGACGACGGCAGGCAAGAGCGTCCCCACGCGCGTCGGGACCGGCATGGGCTGGGAGACGGCAAGCGGGTACAACCACACCCTCGCGCTCAAAGACGGGGGTACGCTCTGGGCCTGGGGCAACAACGGCTCCGGGCAGCTCGGCGACGGCACGACAGGCACGGCGAACAACAAGAACGCCCCTGTCCTCGTAGGCACGGGCTTCTCGGCGATCAGCGCAGGGCGGAGTACCCACTCGCTCGCGATCAAGGCCGATGGCACGCTATACGCGTGGGGCAGCAACGGCTCCGGCCAGCTCGGCGACGGCACGAACGCGGCCAAGAGCACCCCGACGCAGGTCGGCACGGGCACGGGCTGGACGGCGGTCTCGGGAGGAGCCAGCCACTCGCTCGCCATTAAGTCCGACGGGTCACTTTGGGCCTGGGGCGCCAACACGCAAGGGCAGCTCGGCGACGGCACGAACGCGGCCAAGAACGTCCCGACGCTCGTCGATGGCCCACCTCTGACACCTGACGTGACACCGCCTGTGTCCAGCTCGGACGCGACATCGAGCTACACCGAGTCTGCCACGATCATCATCACCGCGACTGACGATGGCCCTGCAGGCGAGGAGTCCAGCGGTGTCGCGCACATCACCTACATCCTGAACGGGAGTGCGCCTGTGACGGTCACAGGCGATGTAGCGGCAGTCGCCGTTCCGACACCTGGCTCCTACATCCTTGAGTTCTGGGCGACTGACGTTGAGGGCAACGAGGAGCTTCCACACAACACGGTTACGTTCGTGGTTGACCTGGCGCCTGACGTGACACCACCGGTGTCGTCTGTCGCCGGTGCGGTAAGCGACCCGATGCCTGGCGCTGTCGCACAGATCGTGATCACGGCGACCGACACGGCAGGCTCTGCATACGAGGAGTCAAGCGGGGTCAAAGAGATCACCTACAGCGTGAACGGGGGCGGCCCGACGGTGACGGCAAGCGATACGGTCGCCTTCACGGTGAGCGGTACCGGTATATACACGCTCGAGTTCTTCGCGACAGACAACGCGGGCAACCAAGAGGCCACAAAGACGGCGAACTTCTACTTGGGTCCTGTGATGGATACGACCGCGCCGGTGTCCAGCTCTGATGTGAAGGCAAGCTACACGACATCTGCCACCGTGACCATCACGGCGACAGACGAGGCAGGCGGCTCAGGGGTAGACTTCATCACCTACTCACTTGACGGGAGCGCGCCGGTCACCGTCACCGGTGCCACCGCAGCCGTCACCGTCTCGATACCCGACAGCCTCGCGCACACCTACACGCTCGAGTTCTTCGCGATCGACATCGCAGGCAACGCCGAGGCCACGCAAAGCGTCACCTTCACGGTCGAGCCGGCACCTGACGTGACACCGCCGGTATCTGACTCGGATGCGGCAGGCAGCTATGACACGTCAGCGACGATCACGATCACGGCTGTTGACGCGGTCGTTGTCGGCGAGTCCTCAAGCGGCGTGAAAGAGATAACCTACATCCTGAACGGCGGCACGCCGACGACGGTCGCAGGCGGCACCGCAGTTGTCACTGCCGAGGAGTTCGGCTCCTACACGCTCGAGTTCTTCGCGACCGACGTGGCAGGAAACGCTGAGGCCACCAACACGGTGAGCTTCACGGTCCGCGATGTCACTGCACCGGTGTCCAGCTCAGACGCGAAGGCAAGCTATGACACGTCTGCCATCATCGCCATCACGGCAACAGATGAGGTTGGCGGCTCAGGGGTCGGCTTCATCACCTACATCCTGAACGGCTTGGAGCCGACGACGGCCGCGGGCGACACCGCAGCCGTCACCGTCGAGGAGTGCGGCGACTACACGCTCGAGTTCTTCGCGACCGACATCGCCGGCAACGTAGAGGCTACTCAAAGCGTCACCTTCACGATCCGTGACGTCACCGCGCCGGTGTCCAGCTCTGATGCGAAGGCAAGCTACACGACCTCTGCCACCGTGACCATCACGGCAACAGACGAGGTTGGCGGATCCGGGGTCGACTTCATCACCTATAGCGTGAACGGGAGCATGCCGACGACGGTCGCAGGCGGCACCGCAGCCGTCAGCGTCTCGATACCTGATTCCCATGCCCACACCTACACGCTCGAGTTCTTCGCGACAGACATCGCAGGCAACGCCGAGGCCACGCAAAGCGTGACCTTCACGGTGGTGCCCGCGCCTGACGTGACATCGCCGGTATCTGACTCGGATGCGGCAGGCAGCTACGACACGTCGGCGACGATCACGATCACGGCTGTTGACGCGATCGTTGTCGGCGAGTCCTCAAGCGGCGTGGGCTTCATCACCTACAGCGTGAACGGCTCGGAGCCGACGACGGTCGCAGGCGACACCGCAGCCGTCACCGTCGAGGAGTGCGGCGACTACACGCTCGAGTTCTTCGCGACCGACATCGCAGGCAACGCCGAGGCCACGAACACGGCCACCTTCACGGTTCGCGATGTCACCGCGCCGGTGTCTGACACTGATGTGAAGCCAAGCTACACGACCTCTGCCACCGTGACCATCACGGCGACGGACGAGGCGGGCGGCTCAGGGGTAGACTTCATCACCTATAGCGTGAACGGAAGCATGCCGGCGACGGTCGTGGGCGACACCGCAGACGTCACCGTCTCGGTACCCGACAGCCTTGCGCACACCTACACGCTCGAGTTCTTCGCGACCGACATCGCAGGCAACGCCGAGGCGACGCAAAGCGTCACCTTTACCGTCAACCCCGCACCTGACGTGACCGCACCCATGTCGAGCTCGGATGCGAAGACGGGCTACACGGACTCGGCCACCATCACCATCACAGCGACCGACATGGTTGTTATCGGCGAGGCATCAAGCGGCATCGACTTCATCACCTACCGTGTGAACGGGGGCCCGCAGATAGAGGTCACAGGTGATACGGCGGAAGTCATCATCACAGAGGCGGGTTCTTACATCCTCGAGTTCTGGGCGACAGACGTGGCCGGCAACAAGGAGTTCCCGTATAACATGGCCACTTTCACGGTCGCTCCGAGCGGTACCGGCTCCATCACCCGTGTTTTTGGTGCTGATCGTTTTGCGACCGCGATCGAGGTAAGCAAGGCGAACTTTGAGTCTGCTGACTCGGTTATACTCGCCACTGGCATGAACTACGCAGACGCGCTCTCTGCAAGTGCGCTCGCAGGCTCGCTCTCCGCCCCGCTCCTGCTCACCAGGACGGATGCCTTGAGCGCAGGCGTGCTTGCAGAGATAGAACGCCTCGGTGCGAAGAAGGTCTACATCATGGGCTCCTCTGCAGCGGTCTCCAACGCTGTGGAGGCCTCGCTTGCAGGCGCGGGGCTCCAGGTGGAGCGTGTCCAAGGAGCAGACCGCTATGCGACGAGCGCTGCCGTTGCGCAGAAGGTCGCAGGTCTTGAGGGCACATCGTTTGCTAAAAAGGCGTTCCTCGCCCGCGGTGACAACTTCGCAGACGGCCTTGCGGCATCGCCGCTTGCCTACAGGAACAAGATACCGGTCGTGCTCACCCGCCCGGCGGAGCTCTCCGCACCTGCGGCAAACGTGATCGGAACCCTTGACATCAACGACATCACCATACTCGGCTCTAGCGCCGCGGTGTCAGAGGGCGTCGAGGGCGCGGTCAATGCCCTTGGCACCGTCACTGCCACAAGGCGCTTGCAAGGCGCAGACCGCTATGCGACCGCACAGGAGATCGCAAAGTATGCGTTTGCGAACTCGCTTGCCACTATGGACTTCATCGGCGTTGCAACGGGGTTGAACTTCCCTGACGCGCTTGCCGGAGGCGTTGCCGCAGGCGAACGTGGCGGCATCATTATTCTCACTGCCCCTGATGCGCTCTCGGCGAACTGGGTCAACTACCTGTCAGGCGCGTACGGGGATACCAAGCCTGACATCCAGCTCTATGGCGGGGACAATGTGCTTTCCGACAACGTTATGGGTACCTTGAAATCCATGTTGATCGACTAGGAGGGCGACAGGCGATAATTTAAGCGCGGGGGTATTAAGTGCAGAAACAGACTGTGCGGCCTTGACTCAGGGGTCGCACAGTCTGCGTTCAAGTAGTCCGAGATTCTTCTAAGGGAAAAGTCAACTAAGCAACTCGCGCTTCAAAAGATAGAACCCTCGTTATCACATATCGGGAGAATGTTATGAGAAAACTGATCATGTCGTTGATGGTCTGCCTCTTTGTTCTCGGCGCTCTGTCGGGGTGCAAAAACGCGTCACAGGACACCTCATCGGATGTGCCGGTCAAATCAGGATCGGGAGCTGGGCAAGTCCTCGTCCTGAAGGGCCTTGAGAATGAGATCGAGCTGACAGTCGATGACGTAAAGGCTATGCCTGTCATAGAGAAAGAGGCTTTCAAGCTTGATTCAAAGGGCGAAAAAAAGACCAGGCAGATCAAAGGCGTTTTGCTTGATGATATCTTGAGTGCGTATGGCAAGACCCAGTCGGAGTTCTTCATAGTAACCGCCTTAGCGGATGACGGCTACCAGGTCAGCATACCAAGCTCCATGCTCACGGCTCGGCAGCTCATCATAGCGTATGAGATTGATGGGTCTGAGACACCCTTGCAGCTCTGTGTCCCCGAAGAGCGTGCGATGTATTGGGTTAAAAACCTTGCACAGCTGGAGTTCTCGAGCGAGCAGAAGCAAGAGCAGTGTAAGAAAGTGATAATACTCGAAACAGCGGTGCAGTCGCTTGAAAAGATTGACTTCAAGTATGAAGCCAGCACTGATGCGGCTGTTAAAGTAAGCGATCTAGTGGCGAAATATTTTAAGAAGCCCGCCGATTTTGTCTCCATTACCGCAAAAGACGGCTTGGGTCTGACCAGGTCTTTTGAGGCGTTCTCAAGCAACCTTATCAAGCTGGATGGCGACGATGCGCCTCTGCTTGGCACGCCCGAGTCCACCGGTGCTATGCGCACGAAGGAACTAAAATTCGTACAATGCGGGGACACGGCACTGTTTTTCGCAGGTGGCAGCACCGTAAAAACGCTCCTCGAAGAACTGTCCATCCCCGTCACGGGCACCTTTGTCTTGACCGGGGAGAACGGTGACACTGTCGAGGTTTCCGCAGAACAAGCAGCCTCTGTCACCATATCTGTCTCCGGTGATGGTACTGCCGAGGCAAGCGGCATAAAAAAGCTTATCAGCATTGAGGTAAAGCAACCGTGAAACCAGCCGTGAAAGCCGGCAAGAAATACCTGGCTGCTATCGCGGTCTTAGAACTGATAACCATCGTTGTCTTGTGCATGCTTCTTCTCAGACCTCATGACAAGCCGGTTCTAACGGTGTTCGGCGATGTTGACACGGTTTACACGGTCGACTCGTTAAAAGGCTTCAATACTGAGAAAGTCAGCAGAGACGGGCGAAGCATGACCGTAATAGCCTTGAGCGAGATTGCGAAAAAGGCAGACCCTCGCTCAGGCGAATATGACGTGTGCTTTATCGGCGAGGATGGCTTTACGGCGCAAACAGAGCAACCTGAGGGGATTTACCTCGCGCTTTCCCGTAAACACGGCTGGGAAGTGGTTTGTCCGGATCACCCGCCAACAACAGCAATCAGAAATGTGGCGAAGATCTTAATTCTAGACCGAAGCGACGGCAGCGGCGTTGCGTTGGTCAAGGGTAGCGAGAACCAACGCTACAGCGTAGGGCAGCTGTATCTGATGTCTGGCGAGTCCCGTTTGCTTGACGGGGAATCGAATAAGCAGGGTAAGACCGTCAAGGCGTACATCATGCGCAACGTGGTCCAAGTAAAAGAGCTAACGGAAGCAGACAGCATCTGTGTGATGGGCAACAATGGGGCGCAGTTGATCGACCGGAATGTAGGGAGGCTTGAGATCAAGGAGAACACCGTTGACTACGTCGCAGGTGACGGAAGACAACGGGTTCCTGATATTGCCGGGATATACTCCGACCCGCCTCCGGCGATGATCACCGACACCGCTGCCGATGCTATGTGCATGCTCGAAAGCGGCCAGCGGGTAATGATCATCGAGCTGGATGGCCTAGGCATAACAACCTATATGGCGGGGGAGATGAGGACGCTTGAGTCATTGGGGAATATGATGCAGGCCCTCAGTGTCTACAAGCCAGTTTCCCCGGCTGGGCTTGCTGCCATGCTTACCGGTGTGACCGGCGACCAGAACGGCATCGTGAGCCGTGAAAGGGAGCTTAAAGTGCCGGATCTGTTTGAGCGGGCAGCGGCTCTCGGCAAGAAATGCGCATACGTGGAGGGTGATGCTGCGCTAATCAGGACATCCCTGTCTCCTCGGCTTTGTGTAGATGTCAATAAAAACGGCTCCACTGACGATGAGGTCTTGGCAGCCGCGATAGAAGAGATCGGGCATTCGCCGGATCTTTTGTTCATACACTTCCATGGCATCGACGATACCTCGCATACCCATGGCCCGCTTAGTGAAGAGACAAAAGAGAAAATGCGGCAACTCGATGGATATATTGCGCAACTCGCAGCTCTTTGGGGCGACGGGCGTATTATCGTCACATCCGACCACGGGCAGCATGAAGGGAACGGGGCCGATAACCACGGGGATTTTCGCTACGAGGATCTGACGGTTCCCTATATCATCAAATGAGAGGTCGGGCATTACCGCAAATCGCTATGGCCTTATGCGTTTTGATCCTCCGGTTATCAGCCCATGTGCTTTGGCCTTCGCTTCCGCATTGCCTTGCGCTCCAGCCAGCATTGCCTGACGATTTCTAGCTTGGACAGACGTAGGCGTTTCACGATCCCGTGATAAAAAAGCGCTCCAAACCGTCGCTTCACATGTCGGCCCATATACCTGCGGTAAAAACCACCAGTGCGAAGGTCATACGTTTGGATAAACGCAAGGAACCTGCCGATGTCTTGTTCCGCTGTCCCAAAGGAGCGTTCCTCGAAATCCACGCTCAGGACGCGATCTTCTGCGATAATGAAGTTGCGCCCGTTCACATCGCCACGGATCTCGCCGCTCTGCGCATGATTCACGGCCTCGTAAAAATGCTCGAACCAGTGACAGAGGCCCTGTGCGGCCTTGTGTAGCGACGCATCGTCCACCTCGGCTTGCATGCGTGTAAGGAAATCGGGGATCGTCTCGCCGGAGATGTGCTCCATGACGATCTCATTGTCCCGTTGCTCTAAGACCTTTGGAACGGGCACGCCCGCCTTATGGTATTTGCGCAAGAGCCCCGACTCCGCTTTGGCATGCTGCGAGCTGGGAAGCTGCTTTACCACAACGCCATCCAGCAAAAAGACCTGATTGCGTTTTGAGATGAAGCGCTCCACGCAAACCTCGCTTCTGACTGGTCTTACCTCGCTTCTGACCGGTCTTTTATCGGAGCTGTCGGAACTCGATCTACCGGAGCTTGATCTTGACTTTCATGTTGTCCCGGTAGCCGTCCAGCTCTCCTACAACGCCGAGCACGGTCCCCCTCAGCACGTTTTGTACAAATGGCACCATGTCGATGCGCTTTCCATCAATATAAAGCTCTACGCCACGACCGGCGGCGCACTCTTTGCGCCTTGCCTCGCCCTTAAGGATCCGTACGCCAAATTCTCGGCAGCTATAGCCGCAGGCAGAGCAGCACTCTGGGTCAAAGTCAGGAAGCAGGTCGTAGACCGTCAACTCGATCAGGTCCACCAGCGCAGCGGCGTTTGGGAGGGCGGAGATTGCTGGAACACCTCGGTATCCTTGGTCTGTTAGTCCCGCTGCGATCCTGCCAGAGACGCAGAACACATAATCGTTCCATTTTTGTTCCAGGTCCTCTTGCGCATGTGCGGTCACGATCATTGGGACGGAGGCATCGCTCACGCCCTCCAAAACGACGTAGTCGAAGTCATGGTAAAAAGAGAGGATCTTCCGTGTGTCGAGCTTGCGGGGGAACAGGACATCGGTCTCGTTGAGTCCTCGTGCGGTGACCAGCTCCGCACCAGCTTTGCGGTGACGGGCGGTGTTGGTGGTCTGATCCGGGTCGATGGCGAAGGCTTCAAAATGGATCTCCTTCACCGAGCCCACTTTGTGCCCACGGGCAGACAGCTCACGGATGATCTGCTCGATGGTCGTGGTCTTGCCGCTTTTGGTGATGCCGCAAACACTAAAAACCTTCACGTGACCCCTCCTCTGATCATGACCGCGCCGGTTAGCAGGGTCAGTGTAGCTGTAGCGGCCAGCAAGAGATAATCCCGGCGGCTAAAAGAGAACGTAAAATAGCTTGTGCGCTGGGGGAATGCCCCGAATCCCCGCATTTCCATCGACATGGCAAGCGCACGTGCGTTATGTAGGCTTCCCGCTACCGTCGGCAGCAGGAGGTATGTGTACACCTTCAGTCGCTGACGCAGCTTTAACTCCTTGATCACTACGCCTCTCAATGCGAGCGCAGTCAGGCTGTCGCGCAGCTCCTCGCCCATCAGCGGCACAAAACGGATACCCACTGAGACCATATAGGCGATCTCATAGGGCAGCCTTAGCTGGATCATGCCCTGGATCAACTCTCGCGTGCCGTAGGTCGCGAATAGGGAGCCGCCCAGGATCAGGATGGCAAGGCGTCCGAGGACAATCAGCCCTTTGGCCACGCCGCCAGAACTCAGCAGGACCACCGGCCCTGCCGAGAACCAAACCTCCCCGGAGGGAGAGAATACGCTTTGTAGCAGCGCAACTGTAAAGACGACCTGCCACAGACGCTTCAGCTTTTTGAAAACGCGTGCAAGATCAACGTGCAACAGGATGGCGGATGAAGCTGCCAGTATCAGCAGTGCGCCCATAAGCCAGAGCGTCTGCGTAAACACTGCAAACAGTGAAAGGTAGGCAGCAAGCGCAAAGACAGCGCGTGGGTCTGGCGGTTGGGGAGGCTCTGACGGATGAGGGCCTCTCATAGCATCCTCCCTTCTGCCATACGGTAGGTGACCCCAGCGTACCTCCGCACAAACACGGCATCGTGGCTGATCAACAAGATCCCAACGCCTTGCTCGGCAAGAGTGTTTATCATGCGGCCTAAAATACCCTTGCGGCGGGCATCCAAGCCGGTGGTGGGCTCGTCAAGCACGAGGAAGCTTGGGCGGTTTACCAGTATGGCGGCGATTGCAAGCCGTTGCTTTTCCCCTCGGCTGAGCATGAATGTCGTTGCATCTGCCAGCGGTTCCATCTCAAAACGGGCGAGCATCGTCCGCGCTAACTCCTGTGCCTGCTCCTCCTCCATGCCGTTAAGCGTCAGCGGAAAGGTGATCTCCTCCAAGACCGTCGGAGCAAAGATCTGCCGGGTCGGCTCCTGGAAGAGGTATCCTACCTGCTTGCCGATTCTGCCGAGCGGCCACTCGGCGATGTCCTCGTCCTCTAAAAGCACGCTGCCCTGCGAAGGGCGCAAGAGCCCTGCGGCCAGCTTGCCGAGCGTCGTCTTCCCGCTTCCGTTGTGCCCGCAAACCGCCGTGCACACTCCGGCAGCAAAGGAGAGCTGCGGCACGTCTAGCGAGAAGGCTCCGCTTCCCGGGTAGGCATAGCGTACGTCGATGAGGCTGACCGCTGCGCGTTTATCCGCCATTGCCCTGCTCTCCCAGGCGCACCGTTGTCTGTGCGAGCGACAGGTTCTCGGGGTCGTGGTCGACCAGCACGATCGTTTGACCGATCTTATGTAGTGCGGTGATATGTGCGAGCAACTGCGACCGGCCCAATTCGTCAAGTTGCGAGAACGCCTCATCCAGCAGGAGTATTCGCGGACGCAGCGCTAAGACTGCTGCCAGCACCACCAGCTGCTTCTGCCCACCGGAGAGGTTTTTTGGCGATGTCAAGCGGTGATCCTCCAGCCCGGTCAGGACAAGGTACTCCTCGATGCGCTCGGACATCTCCTTTTGGGAAAGGCAGACGTTCTCTAACCCAAACGCAAGTTCGTCGACCACGGTGTCACAGAACAGCTGTGAATCCGGGTTTTGGAACACGATGCCGACGGTTTGCACAAGCTCATGCCGAGGGATCTCCTCCACGGGTCGGCCGAACAGCTGGATCGTTCCTGCCACTTCTGCGTTGATACTGCGAGGGATCAGCCCGCAAATGCAGTGGAGCAGCGTGGATTTTCCGCAGCCCGATTCCCCTTGAATCGCAACGCATTCCCCAGTTTGTACCGTCAGCGAGAAGTCCTTCAGCAGCGCAGGCCCGTTCTCATAGCGGGTTGTTAGGCCGCTAACCTCAATTGCATGGAGGCCGCTGTCATGGGAGCCGCTGCTATGAAGGCTGCCGCCATGGCGGTCGCTATTCTCGCTTATCAGGGGATCTTTACTCATTGCAACTTGATTTCCAGCAGGAACTTACACCACCGCTGGCTGAACTGGTCATGCGCCAGGATCATCATAAACGGGCCGGAACCGCCATCCTCCTTTGTGCCCAGCGGCTTGCCATCCATCGAGACGACAATGTAACAGTTGCCGTCATCCATGGCCTCGTCGATCGTCAGCGCGGACGTATAGCCATCGACAGCGGCAAACGAGACAGACTGAAAGGCCGAGGGGTCGATGCCCAGGCTTTCTACCGTTGCCTTAAGGCTCACTCCTCGGTAGGTTTTGGTCTCGGGGGCCTGCCCGCTTTTTTTATAGTTGGCATCGATATCAAAGGGGGAGAGCGCCTCGATGTCGTCCATGGTGACGGTATATTCTTTGTCCCCCGCATGAAGAAAGAACACCCCCGCGTCCTGCGCCTCTTTTTTGGGGGCGATATACTCGCGGTTGAGCAGAGCAAGCACCACAACTGCTGCGGTTAAAGCGATGGTGACGCTGGCGACAACTATCACGTTCAGGTTCACACTTACCCCTGCAAGTTTCACGCTACGAGTCACACTTACCCCTTTTCCTTCCTGCCGCATGTGCTGGTATGTGGCTACTGGTGCGCAGCGCCGGCGCGATGGTTACCGGCACGCTAACTACCGGTACGCAATCACTGACGTGCAATCCGCACCTGTCACTCATCGGACGACCCCATGCTTTCGAAGCTGTCCGGTGATCGTCCAGGCGAGGATGCCACCAAGCCCGCCGGAAAGTGCTCCGGCTGTCAGGCTGAGCGCAAGCGGCACAAGGGGCATGTTGAAAAACGCCGAGTTGACGATCAGCGTACCGGTCAGGTTCGCTATCACGCCACCGGCGAAGCAACACATCACGCAGCAGCCCTTATGCTGTAGCAACAGCATGAGCAGGTCTACTGCAATGCCCGTAAGGGTATAGGAAATTATGCTCAATACCCCATGAGAGCCTGCGATACCGACCACCAGCACCATGATCCCTTGGCATAGTCCGCACAGTCCGGCCGCACCCCGAATACCGGTGAGCGACACGGCCAGAACCAAAAACATCATATAAACGCCGCCTGCCACCACACCGCCAGGGATGTAAAGCGACCCTGTGACGATGTGGACGAGCGGAACGATCACGCTTTTTACCGCGATGCCTAGCGCTGCCATCAGCGCTATGGTCATCAAATGAAAGAGCGAGAAACGCTCAAAGAACTTTCTAAGCAGCATTACGGGTTCACGATGATCTTTGAGGGGAACTTCACGAACTGGTTGCCCGCACCTTGCTTGGGTGCCATTTGCAGAGGTGGGTTCGTGTCGATGGCCTTGCCATCTTTCTCCCAAGCGAGAACGGTATCGTCAGCCAGCGTGAGCTTTTTGTCGTAGTCGGCGGAAAAATCGTCGGAAGCGACAACGGTGACACCTGAGAGGTCGGAAACGCCCACGGCTTGCAGAATGTCGGCGAGCCTGACTCCCCTGTACGTGCTGGTATTGGAAACGCCAACCTTGTTTGTTGTGGTTGCCTCAATCATGACCGGGGTGAGTGCGGCGGCATCGGCTGAGCTGAACCCCTTCTCACCGTCAGGCGTCTCGATTACGAGCGCCCATTCAGGCATAGGCACGTGCGCGCCTTCTGACCCAGATGACGGGGGATTCTCAAACCCGGACATCGCAGCGGTCTCAGACCCAGGTGTCGCGGGATTCCCAGTGTTCGTTTTGCCCGAGCAGGCGACGGTTAATGCCAAGAGCACTATCAATATAAATATTAGAGTTGCTTTTTTCATGGATTCCACAGGTCTCATTTCTCCAAAGCCGGTATTCTCACACCTACGCAGAACTCTGTCTCATAAATCAGGCTTTGTCGGGAGCCAAAGGGCTGCATGCTTGTTGCGTGACCGCGCATCTTCCTCACCAGACTTCGTGAATGCCTGGTGCCGCGGTGCACGTTTTGCAAGATGCTTAATATTATATTACTGTATTGATGTTTGCCATACATTTGCCTCTTCAAAACTCAGGTGCGCAACTCAGGGTGGTGGAAATGGCAGGTTGTGATATACTTAAGATCTGCTTAGCGTAATCGGGACTGAGTAGCACGCCTCGGAGTCTTCCTTTAGTCTCTCTTTCTCAAGCTGCTCGGTTCCGATTACATCCTCATGGTCTTTGCGGGTAGGATAAAGGTGGGATCAGTGCGCAAGGGAATGCGTCTTGTCAACTGTTTCTTGGTGGTGGTCTTAGCCTTTGGGCTTCTCCCGCACCAGGCGTTTGCTACAGAGGTCGAGCCACAGGCTTTCCTACAGGGGGACTTAGCACCTGAGCCTGCGCCGGCTCCTGTCAAAGAGCCTGCCCCAGAGAAGCCAGCCGCAAAGGAGCAAGCTCCGGAGAAGCCGACTGCCAAGGAGCCTCCAGGTCAAAAACAACCTGAGGAGCCGGAACCCGTTGAAGCAACTGATCCTAGCAAAGGGTCTGCAGACAGCGCCGACGGCACCAGTGGCAGTAACGGCAATAGCGGTGTCGGCGGCAAGGGCGACACCGGCGACGGTGGCAGCAACAGCAGTAGCGCCAACAAGGATATCCCTGCCAATGGCGTAGGTTTTGCGACTGCCGTTTCGGGGTCTGATAAGCCGAATGCGCAAAGCCTAGAGGACACACTGCTTTCGCGCGTGACATCAGACGCTACCGAGACAGCTGCCGAGGACACCGAGTCATTACCCGCCGGTGTCGTCTTTGCTGCGGGCGGCCTGCTTTACAAAGTGCTCGATGCCGGTAGGGTAGAGGTCAGTGGGTGGATCAGCTCCCTTGCGGCATCAGGCTCGCTTGTGCTGCCGAGTGCTGTAACCGATCCAGTGGGCAACACGTATAAAGTGGTCGCAATCAGTCAGGCCGCGTTTGAGAACAAGGCTGATCTGACGGCGCTCACGATCCCGGGCACCGTCACCACGATCTCAAACCAGGCGTTCCGCGGCTGTTCTCGTCTTACCCAAGTGTCGCTGCCGGGCTCGCTTGTGTCGCTCGGCAACCATGCGTTCGCGAGCACGGCGCTTGCAAGCGTTACGCTGCCCGGCTCCCTGCGCGAGATAGGCAATCAGGCATTTCGGGACTGCAAGATCACGAGGATCAGCATACCGGCCTCGGTCACCCATATCGGGATCGATGCCTTTTACAACAATCCTTTAGGGCAGGCGGTCTTTGAGGGCAGGCGGGTCGACCATACGTTCCCCGCGGGCACGGAAGTCTACCTTACCGTCACATTCAGAACGCAGGGCGGCTCTGTGGTGGCGGTGCGTGCGGTACCAGAGGGGGCACCGCTTACCGTTGACGCGGTACGGATACCTGATGTCCTACCAGTGCAAGGAATGAACGGTTATTGGCAGGCTGAGGAGGGCTTCTCCTTATACGAGCCCATCACAGACAGCTTCTCGGTGTACGCCGTCTACGTCACAGAGACGATCGTTGATATCGGCGGAGCCGTGGTTGCACCTATCCCACCTCAGGCATACACCGCTTACGAGGTGCGCCCGTCTGTCCTGGTCGCCCATGGTGGCAGAATCCTACACGAGGGCACCGACTACGCGCTCACATATACGGACAACATCGAGGTTGGCGACAGGGCGACCGTCACGATCTGGGGACAGGGTATCTTCAAAGGCAAGGTCACATTTACCTTCAGCATCTACCGGGACCCGGATCTCATAATCGACATCGGGGCGGCTCGCATTGAGTCGATACCACCCCAGGGCTTCCTCGGACGTCCTATAGAGCCGGTACCGGTGGTGCGGCTTGGCACACGCGTGCTCGTGCTAGGGCGCGACTACACCGTAGCGTACGCGAACAACTACTGGGTGGGCACGGCCACTGTCATCGTCAACGGGACAGGCGGTTACAACGGCAGCTGCATTTCGACGTTTGCGATAACCACTGACGCAAGCACGCCGGACGGGCGGGTGAGCCTCGCCACTATCGATGCGGTCATAGCGCTTGCCGAGGGGGTCGACCCCACGCTCTACACGAGCCACAGCGTCGCTCTTATGGATGCCTTCCTGGAGGGCGCACGCGTGCTGAGGGCGCGTGCCGTGGCCGAGAACTGGGTAGCGCTCGATCAGCAGCAGAACCTCATCAACGAGGCGACGCGGCTCTTGTATGTGAGCTACATGAACCTGGAGACGAGGACCGGCGAGCTTGTCACGGTGGTCGTCTGGGCACCGGACGCGATGCTTTATGCGACACCTTTTGACGGCGGCCCGGTGCCTATCCGGGCGCTTCCCCGTGGGACGGTGTTCTTCGCACGGCTCGACTACGAGGCGGCCGATGCGTTCTGGTACGTGGTCGCAGGCGTGGGCTACGTGCGGGCGGCAGACGTGTTCGCCCATCCGATCGAAGGAATGGGCGAGCCCTATGATGTGGCCTGTATGGCGGAGAGCGTCGTCGCGCGGGCTTACCCCTTCGACTGGGCACAGGTGGCAGCTACCTACGGGAAGCAGACCGTGCTCACGGTGCGCACCGTCTCCGACGAGTGGCTGCGCGTCGTCGCCGTGCCAGGGGGTCCTGGCGGGGGTCCTGGTGCCCCGGCCACCTTGGAGGCCTCAGGCACCCCAGTCGTCACGGGGGCGGTTCCCTCCTACATCCGAGCGCGGGACGTGATGCCGGTCGATGGCTCGTTCCCGCCCCCTGGCTCGCCCGCGAACCCGCTGCCGCCTGGTGGTGGCGACGACCCCAACAAGGCCGACCCGAACGAGCACAACCCCGAGGAGCGCTCCCCGGAGATCCCTGGCCACGGCATCGGCGGCACAGGAGGGGATCCCAGGGGTCTTGTGCCCATCGACTGGTGGCCGGCCTCGAACGCCACCGGGATCAGCCGCTTCGCACGGCTCTGGGTCAAGTTCCCGAACAACATATCGGATCCGGGTGACTCGGCGATCAACGTGACCAAGGTCGCCCTTTTTAAGGCAGACGGCACGCGGGTGCCTACCCGCAACTATACCTTGAGCCGAGACCTCTACCCTGACTCTCGGCGCTACATCTACATCCAGCCCACGCAGCCGCTTGACTGGGGCACTCGGTACTACATCGAGGTGCTGCCGGGGTTCCGGGCGAGAAACGGCAGCGTGTCCGCCGTGTCGCTTGTCATCCCGTTCTCCACCGAGCCCTACCCGTATGCGCGGGGCGAAGGGGACGCCCCCCCGCCCACGCTTGCGCCGAGCGGCAACGGCATCGGTTTCTGGGCCGACCCCGACCCCGACCCGCCAGGCCCCGGCGACCCAGACCCACCAGATCCCGACGATCCTGACCTTGATCCCAAAGGCAAAGACGGCAAGGTCTTCGGCGGCACCGGGGACAAGGGCTTCAGCGGCAGCAACAGGCCGACGTTCCCAGGGGACGGTGGGCCACCGGACGGGTACGGCCCGGCACCGGGCCCAGGCTACTCGGTGGCAGGCACCGCCCTCGGCACCATGGCGAATGCTCTCACGCGGACTGCGAGGGACAACCAGGCGGAGTTCAGCGGACTTGTGCCCGCTATCAACACGCCCCGCGCCCCGCGGTCGTTCCCGCCTGCCCCGCAAGCCGGCTCAGGAGCTGCCACGGCAAGGCTTGACGGCACCGAGGGTGGTGACACCATGCCACCGGCTGCATCGGGGGTCTTCAGCGGGGTGGCGCTTGCGATGGCCGCCAGTGTCGCATGGGTCTTTTTCTCACGGCGGAAACGGGCTGCCTGATCCAGCGGCATCGGCGCGCCGCGTGATAACAGCTCACGTCAGTGTCGCTATACTATAAAGCCTGAAAACCCGATAGTTGAAGTTTTGAAACGCAGGCAGGGGGTTTGAGGGGCTTGGGTAACCCAATGGGGTTTTACGATCAGTTGATCGCAGGCGTTCCTGTCCAGAAAAAAGTGGACAGGTGCTTTGTTGGGCGAGGATGGACTGCGGTCTCGGCGGGCGAGGGGCTTGCTGATGAGGGACTTGGGCTCGCGCTGAGCTTTCATGAAAGCACGCCGGAGATCGCCGAGATAGAGCAGCGAACTCCTTTGACAGGCAGTCCTCTTGCGAAAGCCGCAGATCTGGCGCGCAGCTGGGGTCTCGTTGAGGCCGGCATCGGCGTTGCGGCCCTTAACGCGCACTACAACAGCAGGGCAGAGGTCGAGTCATGGACCGGATGCTGTCTGGATGAGCTGGAAAGTGAGACCTCGTTTACGGCGATGCGGGAAGAGCTTCGCGGCAAGAAGGTCGGGGTTATCGGCCATTTTCCGGACATTGAGCAGCTGAGCGAGATATGCACGCTCTCGATCTTTGAGCGCCGCCCGCAGCCAGGCGACCTCCCTGATTTTGCCGTCGAGTACCTGCTGCCCGAGCAAGATTACGTCTTCATCACGGGTGCAACGCTTGTCAACAAGACGATGCCTCGGCTACTTGAGTTATCCCGCAACGCGTGCGTCACACTTACCGGCCCTTCGGTACCGCTCACGCCCAAGTTCTTCGACTGGGGCGTTGACGTGCTTGCAGGTACCGTGGTGCTTGACCTTGAGGGTGCGTGGCGAACCGCCGCGAAAGGCGGTATCAAGAGGAGGAGCATCTGGAGGCATGGGGCAAAGGCGGTGCAGATGCGTGCCGAGGACTTCAGATAGCATTGTGTCCGAGGAGGGGCGATGAAGACCACATTTGAAGAGGATATCGGGATTGCCAAAGGCCACCATGGGCATCTTTGCGCGGGCATGGTGCTTGGCATACGGATGGCACGCCACACCTTGTCGCTCATGGGAATCGAGGATCCTCGGGCGGATCGCGATCTCATCGTTTTCGTAGAGATGTCCCGGTGCCCGGCCGATGCAGCCTATGCGGTCACCGGTATCACGGTAGGCCGGCGCCGGCTGAAGGTCGTCGACATGGGCAAGTTTGCGATGACGTTCGTCGATCCACGCACCGATCGGGCGTTCCGCGCACATCCGACGGCACTGGTGCCACATGCGCCGCGCGGTATTGACCCGATCGCATTCTTTTCAGGCCTTGCCGATGAGGAGATGTTTGCGGTGGTTCCGGTCAAGGTAAAAATCCCTCCTCTTGAGATGCCGGGTGCGCCTACGCATCGCGTCACCTGTGCCGAGTGTGGCGAGGAAGTGCTCGATGGGAAAGAGCTTGAGATCGAAGGCCGCACGGTCTGCCGCCTCTGTGGCGAGATGGAGGCATACTCCTACTATCAGCTTGCGTAGGGTCTCGGTTTACATAGAGCCTCCGGCTTGCGTAGGGGCTCTGACTGCAAGGGTTATCCACAACCCAACCACTATATGTTGTAGCCAACCACAACATATAGTGGTGTGTCCATCAGTGACGGCATGAGCCCGGGAGCGCATCTACCGCAGTGTGCCTACGTATTAAAACCTGGTCGAAGCCGACGTGTTGCCCCGTATGAAAATGTCGTTCAGGTGAATTTGTTGTCCCGTGAGGATCATCGTCCTGTTGCCTCACTTGGGAATGCCGTTCACAATGGGATACTGCTGCTTGCTCGGCAGCGCGTATTGTGCGGTGCGTATCGAGCAGAAGTTATCCACAGCCTGGCCACTACATGTTGTGGTGTGTCCATACGGTACCCTCACACCCCAGGGGGTTCGAGCATGATCATTGCAATAGACGGCCCGGCCGGCTCGGGTAAATCGACCGTGGCGAAAGCCGTGGCATGCCGCCTCGGGCTGCGCTACCTCGACACCGGGGCCATGTACCGCTCGGTCGCGGTCGCAGCGCTTGCGCGCGGCATCGCGCTTGACGATGAGGATGCACTTGCCCATATCGCCGAGAAAGAGCACATCAGCTTCGAGCACACAGAGGGGCGGTCGCAGCCGAGCCGGGTCTTTCTCGGCGCAGAGGACGTCACAGCTGCGATCCGGGCCCCGGAGGCCGATGTGGCCGTCTCTGCCGTGTCGCGGCTTTTTAAGGTACGCGAGGTGATGGTGGCAAAGCAACGTGAATACGTGCGCGGGCAGAGCATAGTGGCCGAGGGACGTGATATCGGCACCGTGGTCTTCCCAGACGCGGACATCAAGGTGTTTTTGACGGCATCGCCTGAGGAGCGTGCCCGCCGCCGGGCGGCAGAGCGGTCATACGATGCGGGCTCCGGCACGGATCCCGATGCGGCTCCCGCTAGGCAGGCCGAGACCCTGGCGGCCTTGCTCTGCCGCGACCATGCGGACTCCACGCGGGAGGTGTCGCCGCTTACTGCGGCAGACGACGCGGTTGTGATCGATACCACTTCGATGTCGACAGAAGAGGTTGCCGAGCGCGTCGTCGGCCTTGTCGGGGAGGTCGGCGGGGCGGTCGCAGGCGACGTGGGCTGCGGGGCAATGAGCGGGAGGCCGTTCGATGAAGGCTGCTGAGAAGCGCGGGCTCCCTGCGCACGGCTCCGACTCCCCAGGCTGGCGTTTTGCGCACGTGGTGCGTGCGACGTTCGGTAGGGTTCTGCTTGCAGTATTCAGGGTGCGGTTCTTAGGGCGGGAGAGGTTTCCAGAGTCGGGAGTAGTGCTTGCGGGCAATCACGTGAGCTATCTCGATCCCATCCTGCTTTGGTGCGGGGTGCCCCGCCCCACGCACTTCATGGCAAAGACGGAGCTTTGGGGCAACAAGTTGCTCGGCTGGGCGCTTGATAACTTCTGGGCCTTCCAAGTCGAGCGGTCGGGTGCCGACCGAGAGGCGATCACCACGGCTACCCGCCTGCTCAAAGAGGGCGAGCCGGTGGGCATATTCCCCGAGGGGACGCGGAAGCGGAACGGCGGTACCGGCGAGGGCGGGCTCGGCGAGGCACAGGGCGGGGCTGCATTCATCGCGATGCGCGCACAGGCCCCGGTCATTCCGGTGGGGATCGTGGGCACGGAGAAGGCATGGCCGGCCGGTAAGCGCCTGCCGCGCCTCGTGCGGGTCACGGTCAGCTTCGGCGAGCCGCTCGACCCAGCCGACTTTGCTGCTGGCTCGCGCAAGGAGCGGGTCGCAGCATTTACCTCGGCGATCATGGACGCGATCGCACACGAAGTCGAGACGGCGAGGGGGAGCGAGGGGGGTGCAGCAAGCGATGCGCGTTGAGGTCGCCCAGCACGCTGGTGTCTGCTATGGCGTTGAGCGTGCGCTCAAGCTCGCCGAGGAGGCCGCAGCGAACTCTGCGCCGGTCCACACGCTAGGACCGCTCATCCACAACCCGCAGGCCGTCGAGGAGCTTCATGCCCGCGGGGTCGAGGTGGCTGCCTCGCTTGCGGATGTCGCCGGAGGCGCGCTGGTGATCCGCAGTCACGGGGTTGCCCCCACGATCCTTGCAGACGCACGTGCCAAGGGGCTCGATGTCATCGATGCCACCTGCCCCCACGTGAGCAAGGCGCATGAGGCAGCCGAGATGCTCAGGGGGCAGGGATACCTGATCGTGGTGGTCGGCGAGGCCGATCATCCGGAGGTGGCCGGCATCGTTGCTCATGCCGGCGATGGCGCGGTCGTCGTGGAGTCGGCCGCCGAGCTGCCAAAGCCGCTTGATGCGCAGAGGGTAGGCGTGGTCGTCCAGACCACCCAGTCCGTGCGTCGCCTCGCCGAGGTCGCCCTCGCGCTCATGCCCAACGTGCGCGACCTGCGCATCATGAACACCATCTGTGCGGCGACCGAAAAACGACAGCGCTCCGCCGAGGAGCTCGCCCGAGGGGTCGATGCGGTCGTGGTGGTCGGAGGGCGCAACTCAGGAAACACCGCGCGTCTGGTGGAGATATGCTGCTCGGTGAACGGGCGGGTGCACCATGTGGAGACGTCCGATGAGCTCGACCCCGCGTGGTTTGCCGGTGTCGGGTCGGTGGGGGTCACCGCGGGCGCGTCGACTCCCGACAAGCAGATACGCGGTGTTGTCTCGGCGATCGAGGCGATGGAATAGCAGGCTGGCAGGAAGAAGGGACGGTACTGGAGGCGCAATGGCGGGGCAGGCAGTGCCAAAAGCCATGATAGCAACCGTTGACACAGCTTCCCCCGCCGAGCGGGCGGGGCTTGCCACAGGCGACATCCTGGTCACCGCAGGCGGTGCTCCCGTGCGCGATGTCATCGACTGGCGGTGGCTTTCCGACGGGCTGGAAGTGACCGTCTGCGTCCGCCGTGTCGCGAGCGAGGCAGCAGCGAGTGGCAAGATGCCTGCCGAGGCCGACGTGCGCCCCGAAGCCGCCGCCAGCCCGCCCGAGGCTGCCAGCGAGGTCTTTGAGGCCGCGCTCACACGTGCGCCCGGGGAAGGCTGGGGCATCGCGTTTGACGGCATCGTCTTCGACCGCATCCGGACCTGTGAGAACTCCTGCACATTCTGCTTCGTGCGCCAGCTTCCCGCAGGGCTCAGGCCAGCACTCTATCTGCGCGACGACGACTTCCGCCTCTCGTTCCTGCAGGGGAACTTCATAACGCTCACCAACCTAGACGACGATGATCTCGACCGCATCACCGAGCAGCGCCTCTCGCCGCTCTACGTCTCACTACATGCGGTCAACCCGGATGTCCGGCGCGGCCTTCTTTGCGCCAAGGACGATCGTGCGCTAAAGCGTTTCGACGAGCTCGCACTTGCCGGCATCGACCTACACGTCCAGATCGTGCTCGTCCCCGGTGTCAATGACGGCGATGAGCTCACGCGCACACTCACCTGGCTTGCCGAGCGCGAGGGGGTCGCAAGCGTCGGTGTTGTGCCGCTCGGCTACACGCGGCACCAGGAGCGGTTCTCGGCAAGTTACAACGATCCTGCCAGCGCCCTGCGCGTGATCGAGCAGGTCAGGCTGTGGCAGTTTGAGATGCGGGAGCGCGACGGGGTGTCCTGGATCCACCTTGCCGACGAGTTCTACCTGGGTGCACGCGAGCGTTTCCCGATCGCCGAGCACTACGACGGCTTCCCGCAGTATGAGAACGGGATCGGCATCGTGCGGGCGTTCGTTGATGAGGCGACCGGCCTGAGAGACGAGCTGGCCGCCGCTGTGGCAAAGCTGCCAACCGCGTCATCGCCTGGGGCGGAGTCGGTCACGGTCGTTACCGGCATGGGTGCTGCGACAACGCTCGCCGGAGCGCTCAATGCTTGCGGCGCGGTCGGCAGGGTACGGTTGCTCGCGGTGCCGAACCGGTTTTTTGGAGGCAACGTGAACGTGACCGGGCTGCTCACCGGCACCGATGTCTCCGCAGCGATTGCGATGGATTTGAAGCGCGTCGGCGGCGCAGGCTACGGCGGCGCAAACGCCGGTGGCCGTGCGGCTGCACGCACAAAGGCGCAGGACTCCTACCTGCTGCCCGACATCATGTTCAACGCCGATGGGATCACGCTCGACGATCTCTCTTTCGAGGGCCTGGTCGAGCGTAACAGTGGGGCGGATGTGCACTTGGTGTCCTCCGATGCTGTCGGCTTGCTTGAGGGGATCCGACGGGCAACCCAGCAATCCAACGCTGAGTAGGAGCATGGAAGAAACCAACCGATTTCAAGCCCAATGGAGGTTGCGGGAGATGGGAACGATTAGCCATATTGAGCATGAGGTCAATCAGATCCGCCTCAAAATCCATGAGGAGACCAAGGATTTAACCAAAGAGCAGTATAGGGCGCAACTGGACAGGATCACAGAGTCGACTGCAAAGAGATACGGGCTCAAAGTCATCACAAGCGAGCAAGAAGAGCGTCCTTAAAAGTCATCCAGGCAGCACCTGATGATGGTCTCCGGTAAACTCTACCGTGTTGCATTGCGTCAGCAATGCCTTCCAACACCTTTAACGAACAGGAGCGCTGCCTTACATGCCTCTCCCGATTGTTGCCGTTGTCGGCAGGCCGAACGTGGGCAAGTCCACACTCGTGAACAGGGTCACTCAGGCATCTGATGCCATCGTGCATGAGGCGCGGGGCGTGACGCGTGACCGCAGTTACCACAACGCCGATTGGAACGGGGTCGGCTTCCTGCTTATCGACACCGGCGGGATCGAGTCCGGGAACATCGACACTTTCCAGTCCTCGATCCGGATCCAGGCGCTTATGGCGGCATCAGAGGCCGATGCCGTGGTCTTTTTAGTCGATGGACGCTCAGGGATCGTTGCCGATGACGAGGAGGTTGCGCGCATTCTCAAGCTCCAGGACAAGCCGGTTTTTCTCGCCGTCAACAAAATGGATACACCGGGCTCAGAAAGCGAGGCTCACGAGTTCTGGGCGCTGGGGCTCGGCACCCCCTGGCCTGTCTCGGCAACGCATGGCCACGGCACCGGGGACTTGCTTGATGAGATCGTCGCCGCGCTGCCGGAGCACGAGGCGCAGGCGCAAGCCGAGGGCCCTTCTGGCACCATCGATGTCGCTATCATCGGCAGGCCGAACGCGGGGAAGTCATCGCTTCTGAACAAGCTCGCCGGCCATGAGCGCTCGATCGTCTCGGATGTCGCCGGAACCACGCGTGATGCTATCGACACGGTGGTCCAGCGTGGCGAGGCGGCGTACCGGCTTGTCGATACCGCGGGCATCCGCCGCAAGGCGCTTATCGAGGAGGACGTGGAGTATTACGGCTTCGTCCGGGCGATGCGTGCGATCGACCGTGCCGAGGTCGCCTTGCTTGTGATTGACTCGGCGATCGGGCTTACCGATCAGGATCAGCGGGTCGCTCGGTTTGCCGACGAGCGCGGCTGTGCGCTTATCGTGCTGCTCAACAAGTGGGATGTGCTTGAGACCGAGGAGGAGCGCGAGACCCTTGTCACGAGGGTGGGGGAGAGGCTCGGGTTTGTCGGCTATGCGCCTGTGCTTAGGATCAGTGCGCTGACCGGCAAGAACATACATCGGATCTGGAGTGCGATCGGCACGGTGTATGCGGGTTACACGAGGGAGATCCCTACGAGCGCACTGAACCGGCTGCTTGCGGAGCTCAGGGAGTCTGGCCATACGATCAACAAGGGTGGCGCTACTCTGCGTGTGCATTACGTGACGCAGACGCGCACCCGTCCGCCCGGATTCACCTTCTTTGCGAACCGGCCGGACATGGTCGATGACAACTTCAGGCGGTATGTGGAGAATCGGCTGCGTGAGCGGTTCGATCTGCAAGGGACCCCCATCGTGCTGAAGTTCCGCAAGAAGGACTGAGGTGGTGGCCACGGTTGACATGGCAGGCGGCATGATAGGCGGCCCGGCAGTGAGCAGCCCGCTTGGCAGCAGCCTTCTTGCTGCGAGCAACTCGAATGTGACGTTTTGGGCGCTTGCGGTGCCTGTGGTCATCTGTGCCTATCTCATCGGCGGGATCCCCTGGGCACTCATTGTGGGGAAGAGGGTCTTTGGGATCGATCCGCGTGAGCACGGCTCTGGCAACCTGGGTGCGACGAACGTGCTGCGGCTTTTTGGCTACCGTGCCGGTGCCGCAACGCTTTTCCTCGACTTTGCCAAAGGCATCCTTGCGACCGCTCTTGCCCGAATGCTCTTCACCCCGGCTCTTTGGGGGGAGGCGCGTGCAGGCTGGGTGACGGTTGCGGCTGGGGTAGCATCCATCGTAGGGCACTCCTACTCGCCCTACATACGTTTCTCTGGCGGCAAGGGTGTCGCAACATCTGCGGGGGTGCTCACGGTCCTGACACCGCTCACGGTGCCTATCCAGCTCGTGGTGCTTATGGCCGTCGTCGGCGTTTCCCGGATCATGTCGCTCGGCTCGCTTGTCATAGCGGTGGCCTACCCGCTGCTTGTGCTGTGGCTTTACCCGGGCGACCGTGCGCGCATGGTGACCGCACTCGCGCTTGCCACGCTTGTGTTTTGGCGGCATCGCTCAAACATTGTTCGCCTTGCGCATGGCGAGGAGGCTAAACTGGACTTCAAGCGCGTCGGCAAGGTGTTTCGGCAGGAGGCCGAGGAAGAGGATGCAAAGGGGCAGGGCGCAAACGCGCAAAGCCCATGCGAGCAGGGTACCAGCAGGCAGGGCGCAAGCGGACAGGATGCGGGGGAATAAACGGTGCAGATTTCAGTGATCGGTGCGGGGTCGTGGGGGACGGCAGTCGCCTGGGTCCTTGGGGGAAAAGGCTTTTCTGTGCGCGTCTGGGCACGCGAGGAAGAGATTGCTGCAGGGATCAACGAGGTGCGCAGAAACCCCACCTACCTGCCCAAAGTGCGACTTGCCGAGCGAACCGCCGCAACGACCGATATCGAAGAGGCGCTCGCCGGTGCCGAGGCGGTCGTGATGGTCACTCCGAGCGTGGGTGTGCGCACCACCGCGCTTGCTATGACCCCGCACCTCGCGACCGATACCCCTGTCGTCGTGCTCAGCAAGGGGGTGGAGGCCGAAAGCCTCATGCTCATGACAGAGGTGCTCGAAGACGTCTTTGGCAACCGCACGCGTATCGCCGGGCTCTCGGGGCCCAACCACGCCGAGGAGATCAGCCGCGGCGTCCCCTCGGCAACGGTGGTCGCGGCACACCATGAGCCGACAAGCCGCCTGTTCCAGGACCTGTTCATGACGCCGTTTTTCCGCGTCTACACAAGCACGGATATGGTCGGGGTCGAGCTTAGCGGTGCGAGCAAGAACGTGATCGCGGTTGCCGCAGGCATGTCCGACGGGCTCGGCTATGGCGACAACACCAAGGCGACGCTCATGACCCGAGGGCTTGCCGAGATGAGTCGGCTTGGGATTGCGATGGGGGCCAACCCGCTCACGTACATGGGGCTTGCCGGCATGGGTGACCTGGTGGCGACCTGCACCTCGAGGCACTCCCGCAACCGTGGGCTTGGAGAGCTCATTGCGCATGGCGGGACGATCGAGGAGTTCACGGAGAAGACGAAGATGGTCGCCGAAGGGGCAGTGAGCTGCATAACGCTTGCCGCCCTCGGCGAGCGCAAGGATGTGGAGCTCCCCGTTACCAATCAGGTGAGGGCCATCCTCTACGAGGGCGGTGACCCGAAAAGCGCTGGGGAGCTGCTTATGGGCCGAGAGGTACGCGACGAGCTGCACGGGATGGGGCTTGCGGAGTAGCATGCGCTAACGCGAGGCCATTGCGCTAACATGAGGCCATGAGAACAGGAGGCAGCATACGTGTGAAAAAAATCCTCGTCGCGCTGCTCTTGCGCGTGTATAAGCCCATCATCTACCTCTATCCGGAAACGGAGCTGGCAACCCCGGAATGGGTCGGGTTTGTCGCAGTGGAGTGGGGCGGGACAGAGGTGAGGTGATTCCCATGAACGCACCCGCAGACACCGGGCGCTGCACCGCCGCCGCAGACAACGGCAGGGTTCTCATCGCACCCTCCGTGCTCTCGGCGGACTTCACGCGGCTTGCCGAGGCGGTTGCCGTCGCCGAGGCCGGTGGTGCCGACTACATCCACGTCGATGTCATGGACGGCCACTTCGTGCCCAACCTCACGATCGGGCCGCCTGTGATCAAGGCGCTCAAGCGTGTGGCAACGGTGCCGCTTGACGTGCACATCATGATCGACAACCCGGACTCCACTATCGACTGGTACCTGGATGCCGGGGCCGACAGCGTGAGCGTCCATATCGAGGCATCGCCGCAGATCGGTCGCACGCTCCGGCGGATCCGCGAGCGCGGTGCCTCGCCAGCGGTCACCTTGAACCCCGGCACGCCGGTCTCGGCGGTCCGCACGATGCTCGCCGAGGTGGACATGGTGCTTGTGATGAGTGTGAATCCCGGGTTTGGCGGGCAAAGCTTCATCGAGGACAGCGTCGGTCGGATCGCCGAGCTGGCCGCCTTGTGCGCAACAGAAGGTGCCTCTCCGCTCATCCAGGTCGATGGTGGGATCAACTCTGAGACCGCTGCCAAGGTCACTGCCGTCGGCGCACGTTGCCTTGTGGCCGGCAACGCTGTTTTCGGCCAGCCGGATATTGCGAAGGCGATCGCAGATATCCGCTCGGCTGCAGAGGCCGCACTTGGCTGATCGCAGCTGATAGCGACAGGTAGCAATCGACAACTGTCGACACGATAGCCGCTGACACCAATAGCTGCCGACATCGATAGCTGTTGCGCACCGATAACCGCCGCGTACTCGTTGCCTCATGTAAAATATAGGTTAAGTGCTGGCCTTGCCTGCCCATGCGGCAACTTGCGCATCCGCTCAAAGCCGGTTATGCGCAAGGCTGGCTTTAGGTCGGCTTACGGGGTAGTCAGTTTGCAATGAATGGGGAGTCAGATCACACGGAGGGGCAAAGTGAGAAAATTTTTTGCACTGTTACTCGCGTCCATGATTTGCGTGTCCTTGCTTGTCGGCTGCGTTGGCAAGAAGGGCGGATCATCACTGGCAGGGGGAGAGACTGTTGATGCTGGGTTTTTCAGCGTTACGTATCCAAAAGAGTGGACGTACGACAAGGAGAAAGCATCTATTGAGGAGAGCTACTCGGAGATCAAGTTCACCATTCCCGACGAGGCTGATGCAGAGAAGGCGCAGTACAGCATAACGGTTGGCGCAAACGCGGAAAGCACAAAGCAGTACCGAAAGAACTTCATCAACAAGGGCACCGATCTCAAGGATCTTGCCGACGGCAAGCTCAACAGCATCGATGTCGCTGAGACGGCTTTTTACGAGACAAGCGGGGGCAGCAACGCGTATTACTATCGCCATGACGCATCCGGCATGAGCTATTACGTTCGGCTTGAGGCTGCTGGTTCGAGCAACGGGTCGATTGACGCGGCAGTGCCGCCTTTTGCCGACATCATCAAGGGCATCGAGCTGAACCTCACCGATAAGGGAGAGGCAGCTGTGCCGTGGCCATGGGAAGGCACGCCCTGGGCCCCGACGCTTAACCCGCAAATGGCAGGTTCGTTCACGATCACCCCGGTATTCCTTAAGGCCGACGAGCCGATCATCTTAGATGCAATAATGGATACGACGTTTGCGGTTGTTGGTGACAAGATCTATACGGTGGCAGGCACCGATATGCGCTCGTACACCCTCGGCAGCGAGTCTGTGTCACTTGACGACTCCACGGAGCTACAGCGCAAATACGAACTGATCAGGACGGACTCTGCAGGAAAGCTGTACCTTTCTGAGGGCATCGGCAAGATTGCTGTGTACGATGGATTCAAGCAGGTCACGGCGACAGAGATATCGCAGGACCTTGCCATCCACAAGTCAGGCAAGTGGGGGATCTCGTTCTGGGTGAACTCCGATCCCATGAAGGTCACCGTAGAGGACGGCATCCTCAAAGAAGCTCCCTGGGTGCTTACAAACATAAGAGACGACGCTTCCCGCAAAGGCTTTTTCAGCATGATCAGCGATGTCCGCATATCTGACTCCCACATCATCGTCGCAGGTAAGGTTGCGGGCGGGGGCGGGGAGAAGATCATGGTCTATGACTATAAGGGGAAAGAGCTGTTCGCGCTGGAGAACACGAAAGCCGACAAGTCCGGGTTAGGCTCTGTCACCGGTATCGTTGAGACGAAGAACGGGTTTTTGGCAACCGACGGGAACATGCGGGACATCGTCCTTTGGAACCCGAGCGGGAAGCACATCGGCACAATCAACGTGCCTGATCTGATCGGTGCCAAACACTGCTGGCTTGAAGACATGCAGCTGCTCGACGACGGCTCGATCCTCGTGGGGCTTTCACAGGAGCGCGGCGACAAGTCGGCTGACGAGCTGTTGTTCTTCCGGCTGAGCGGGTTCTAGCCGAAAGGTGATGTTAGGGCCCAGCGAGCGCGGTGTTAGGCTAAAGCCATTGTTGCTATAATCTACCCATAAGCTTTCTTCAGGGCGGGGCGGAATTCCCCACCGGCGGTTAAAGCCCGCGAGCCCCGCATGAGGGGTTGATCCGGCGAGATTCCGGAGCCGACGGTCAAAGTCCGGATGGGAGAAGGAGGTTCGTGGTTGCGGGTGCTTTCCAGCGCCTCCATACAGATTACGCACGAATACCTGTCCCGTGCGGCGGCTCTTGCCGAGCGCGGCATAGGGCTTACTGCCCCCAATCCTCCTGTCGGCTGTGTCATCGTGCGAGATGACCACATTGTGGGCGAGGGGTTTCATCCCCGTGTGGGCGAGCCGCATGCGGAGGTGTCTGCACTTGCGAAAGCGGGCAAGGCCGCCCGCGGCGCAGACGTCTATGTCACGCTGGAGCCCTGCCGTCACCATGGGCGCACCCCGCCGTGCACTGAGGCGCTTATCGCCGCCGAGGTGGCATCGGTCACTATCGGGGCTGTCGATCCCTCTGCGGATGCAGGAGGAGGCGCGGATTCCCTGCGCGCTGCCGGAGTCAGGGTTGCCTTCGCAGAAGATGTGGCAGAAGACCCCGAGCCGTTCACTACGCTTGTCGAGGGCTGGCTTTCACGTGTGATGCACGCACGCCCGTTCGTTACGGTGAAGGCGGGGCTTTCGCTTGACGCTCGGGTTGCGCTTGCTTCCGGACTGCGCTCCGACATGACAGGACTGGCGGGAGCCAAGGCCACATGCGACCTACGCAGCCGAGCAGACGCGATCCTAGTGAGTGCGGCAACCGTTGCAGTCGACGACCCGATGCTCACCGTACGCGATGAGAGCGGGGGGTCTACGCATCACCAGCCGTTGCGCGTCGTCTATACGCGGTCGGTCGCCCCACCCTTCACCTCCCAGGTCTTCACAGACCCTGTGGCCCCGACGCTTGTGCTTGCAGGAGACGATGAGTCCGGGGAAAGCATTGCCTCGGCGGTGCCGACAGGTATCTTTGTGAGCCGATACGATGCCGGGCGGGGGTTGCTCGGCGCGCTTGAGGCGCTTGGTGCGCATGGCGTGAATGAGCTGCTCATCGAGGCCGGCCCTCGGCTTACTGGAGCGTTTTGGGAGGCGGATCTCATCGACCAGCTGGTGACCATTACTGCTGGGGGGATGGCAGGTGACCACGCGCCGCCGCTGTTTGTCGGGAGCGAGGGCGCGACGGCGGGTTCAGGCGCAGCAGCGGGCCCAGATGCGGCGGCGAACGCAAGCGTGGGCAAGGCTACGGGGTCTGATGAGGATGCCGATGCGGGCTCAGGCGGAAATGCGCTCACGAGTAGAAACGCGCTTGAACGCCGTTTTGCCCCCGTTGAGGCGGGCATTGTGGAAGATGTGAGTGTGGTGGCGTGGAGACGAAAGGAATCAAAGGGATGTTCACAGGTCTGATCGAAGCGCAAGGGATCATTACGCGTGCCGAGCGGGTTGGCGGTGGGGCCCAGCTCGAGGTCTACGCACCAGACTTTGGACGGGACATGGCTATTGGGGACTCGATAGCCGTTGACGGGGCGTGCCTCACCGTCGGCAAGTTCATCCGGGGGGCGTTTGCCGCAGATGTAAGCGAGGAGACCTTCCGAAAGACCACGCTTGAAACGCTTGTGCAGGGAAGCAAGGTGAACCTTGAGCGCGCCTTAAGGCTCTCCGACCGGCTGGGAGGCCACCTCGTGTCCGGGCATGTCGATGGCGTTGGGCATTTGCTGATGCGGCATCCCACAGGAAACTCCACGGTCTATCAGTTCCAGGTGTCCGGCCCGCTCATGCCCTACGTGATCATCAAGGGCTCGATAGCTGTCGACGGCATCTCGCTCACGGTCGCAAAGATGCGCGGCGACAGTTTTGCCGCGGCGGTCATCCCGCAGACCGAGGAGACCACCACGCTGCGGGAGAAGCCGATCGGCGCGCCGGTCAATATCGAGGTCGACATGATGGCGAAGTACGTCCGCCGCTTTGTCGAGCTATACACGGATCCGGAGGGTGCTCCCCCTGAGATGCGGAGGCGTGGGCTCGGCGACATGCTCAAAGAGCTCGCGGAAGGCACCTGAGCGATGAGGGGCACGCACAAAGAGGACGCGCATCGGCGGGGCGCGCATCAAAAGGGGGCGCGCCACTTCGCCACCATTGAGGAGGGAATCGCCGAGGTAGCTGCCGGGCGGATGCTCGTGGTGGTTGACGATGAGGATCGCGAGAACGAGGGCGACCTGCTGATAGCCGCCGAGAAGGTCACCCCTGAGGCCATCAACTTCATGATCACACACGGGAAGGGGCTCGTCTGTATGCCGCTTACCGCCGAGCGGCTCGAACAGCTCGGCATCCCGCCTATGACCGAGGTAAACACGTCCGAGCAGGGCACGGCATTCCATGTCTCGATAGGCGCGAAGGGGAGGATCACGACGGGCATCTCGCCCGCAGACCGCTCAGAGACGGTTCTTGCCGCCATAGCCGAGGACGCGACCCCGCAAGACATCTCCATGCCGGGGCATGTCTTCCCGCTGGCGGCACGGGGTGGCGGTGTGCTGGAGCGTGCGGGGCACACGGAGGCGGCGGTCGACCTGGCGCGGCTTGCCGGTCTTGCTCCTGCCGGTGTGATATGCGAGATCATCAACCCCGATGGGACGATGGCACGCCGCCCTGAGCTTGAGGCGTTCGCCGAGAAGCACGGGCTCAAAATGATCACCGTTGCCAGTCTGATTGCATACCGTCGGTGCACCGAACGGCTCGTAAGGCGCGTCTCAAAAGTCACCTTACCTACGCGGTCCGGGGAGTTTGTCGCGTATGGGTATGAGTCTGCGCTCGACGGCCGCACGCATGTGGCGCTCACCGTCGGGGACGTATCTGACAGCGAAAAGGTGCTTGTGCGGGTGCATTCCGAGTGCCTCACCGGTGACGTCTTCCACTCGCTGCGCTGTGACTGCGGGGCGCAGCTGGAAGAGGCGATGCGGCGCGTGCAGGAGGAAGGCTGCGGTGTCGTGCTCTATGTCGTCGGACACGAGGGGAGGGGCATCGGGCTCGGCAACAAGCTCAAAGCCTACGAGCTGCAGGAATCCGGCCAGGATACCGTCGAGGCGAATGAGTCGCTCGGCTTTCCGGCGGATCTTCGCGACTACGGGATCGGCGCGCAGATCCTTGCAGACCTGGGGCTTAGATCGATCCGGCTGCTCACGAACAACCCGCGCAAGATCGTCGGGCTGGAGGGCTACGGCCTAGATGTTGCCGAGCAGGTGCCCTTAGAGATCGCGCCCTGCCCGGACAATTACCGGTATCTGCGCGCAAAGAAGGAGAAGCTCGCCCACATGCTCACGCTCGGCTGTGGGACGGATGGGGCGCTCGTGCCCAGCGGCGCTGCGGTAGGTGCGGGAGCCACGTCTGACGAGACGGACGGGGCACCTTGCAGCCGGCAGGCGACGGGGTTGGCGCAAGCAGATGACACGAGGACGGAGCAACAGCAATGACAGTATTTGAAGGCCACCTGGTTGGCACGGGACTTAAGGTCGCCTGCGTGGTAAGCAGGTTCAATGAGCTGCTTTCCGCAAAGCTGCTTTCCGGGGCACAAGACGGGCTCATACGCCATGGGGTCGCCGAGGACGACATCGATGTCGCTTGGGTCCCGGGGGCTTTTGAGATCCCGTACACGGCACGCAACCTTGCGGCCACCGGGCGTTATGATGCCGTTTTAGCGCTTGGCGTGGTCATACGCGGCGGGACCCCTCATTTCGAGTATGTCTCCGCCGAGGTGAGCAAGGGGATCGCGAAGGTCGCGCTTGATTCCGGGGTGCCGGTCATATTCGGCGTTATCACCGCTGACACCATCGAGCAGGCGGTGGAGCGTGCGGGCACGAAGTCCGGGAACAAGGGCTGGGACGCGGCGCTCTCGGCTATAGAGATGGCAAACCTTGGCAAGGCGCTCAAGGACAGCTGACTTTTTTGAGGCTGCATATGAGATCAAATGCATGGGGTCACACTTAAGGGAAACGCATAACAATATTGGGGACTCGAGCATTGCTCTCCATTAGAAAAATGCAAAAGGATGATGTTGAGATACTGTTCAACATCGCATCGCGCTCTTTTCGGCCAGATTATGACAAGTATGGCGTTTACCCACCGTTTATGCGGTTGAAGCAAAAGAAGTTCTTGCCGCCACGCATGTTCGGGAAGACCATTCTTGCTGATAACGCGATAATCGGTGGTGCATTTGTCATGACATCGGGCAAGAAAGGCGTGCTTGGCTCGATTTTTCTTGACCCGCAAGAGCAACGCAAGGGCTATGGAAGACAAGCGATGCTGACGATAGAGGCGTTGTATCCTAAAGTGAGCAGATGGAAGTTGGATACCCTTGCTGAAAGCCATGGGCTTCATCGGTTTTATGAGTCTTTGGGATACGTGAGGGTCGGGGAGATGGAGGATAAAGCGAGCGGTTTGAAAGGGTTTGTCTATGAGAAGGCCATGGGGCCAAGGCCATAGGATCCTTTTAGGCTTCACTGGCATCCCTGTGTGCGATATCCGCCGACGGCGGGGGCTGTGCATCTCCTTAACGGTGACTTCTGGGTTCTGCGCAAAAAATAATTTGACCTCTGGAAAACTGAATCCCATAATTACTACTGAATCAGTCGGAATAGTCGGGATTAACTCGGCTGAGGCTGATTCGACCGGACAGTTGGTCGGGCAGCTCACTTCTGGGTCAATCGTCCGGCGACTGGGTCGGCAGACTGGATCGGCGGCTGATGAGGCTTACGGCAAAAAGCGAGTACGGGCTCCTTGCGATGATCGAGCTAGCTTGCTGCTATGGGCAGGGGCCGGTCAGCGCACGTGCGATCGCCGAGCGGCGGCTGATTCCTGCTCGCTTCCTGGAGCAGCTGTTCGCAGCATTGCGCCGAGCTGACCTCGTCCGTGCGGTGCGCGGTGCCCACGGGGGGTTCGTGCTGTCACGCAACCCGGCTGAGATCACGGTCCTGCAGGTAGTGGAGACGCTGGAGGGGCCGCTTACTGCGAGCGTGTGCGACACGGATCGCGGCCTGGAGTGTGAGCAGGCGGCAACCTGTGCAGCTGCTCCGGTTTGGGTGCGGGCGACAAGCGCGCTGCGGGAGGTGTTCTCGTCGGCCACCCTTGCTGGGCTTTGTGAGGCCCCCGACAGGCCAAGCTTGGATGAGCCAGTCCCCGACAGGACAGTTGATGAGGCGGTAGCATCGGTGACGGTGCCACGCCCGAAGATAAAAGGATCCAGTCACAGCGGATCCAGCGGCAAGAGACGGTTAGGAGAGTATCGCCATGGAGAACGTGTACTTTGATTACGCAGCCACCACCCCTGTCGACGAACGCGTGGTTGAGGCGATGCTGCCGTTTTTCTCCGAGCGCTTCGGCAATGCCAACGCGCTCTACTCGCTCGGCAGGGATGCGCACCGAGGGCTGGAGGAGTATCGAGAGCGTTTTGCTGCGGCCATCGGTGCCAAAAAGCCTGACGAGGTGCTTTTCACCGGCGCGGGAACCGAGTCTGACAACGCCGCCCTTATCGGCATCCTGCCGCGGATAGCGAAGGGCGGAGGAGCGCATTTGATCGTCTCGGCATATGAGCATCACGCCATCCTAGAGCCCGCGCACTGGCTTGAGAAGCGTGGCTATGATGTCACCTATTTAAAGCCGAGGAGCGACGGACACATCCATGCCGATGACCTTGCCGCGGCGATGCAGGAGAACACCAAGCTCGTCTCGATCATGCATGGCAACAACGAGATCGGGGCCTTAAACGATATCAAGGCGCTTGCCGAGGTCGCGCATGCGGGCGGCGCGCTCATGCACACGGATGCCGCGCAAACGCTCGGCAAGGCGGCGTTTGATGTGGGTGTGCTCGGCGTGGATGCCGCGTCCTTCTCGGCACACAAGATCTATGGCCCCAAGGGCGTGGGCGGCATGTACCTGAAGGCCGGTACGCGCTTTGACCCGCTGCTCAAAGGCGGCGGGCAGGAGTTCAAAAAGCGCAGTGGCACCCAGAATCTGGCCGGAGTCGTGGGCTTCACGGTCGCCCTTGAGCTCATGCTCGCCGATCAGGACACGGAGATGCCGCGCCTGGCGGTGCTTCGCGACCGCTTGATCGAGGGGATCACCTCCCAGCTCGAGAACACCGAGGCGACGGCGCAGGGGGGCGAGCGGCTTCCCAACATCGCGCCGCTGCTCATCAAAGGTGTCGAGGGCGAGGCGATGCTCTTGCAGCTCGATAACAGGGGGATCGCGGTCTCGACCGGCTCGGCCTGCAGCTCAGGCTCGCTTGAGCCAAGCCATGTGCTGCTTTCGTGCGGGATCCCTCAAGAGGTCGCCCATGGCTCGCTCCGCCTGTCGCTCGGCAGGCAGACGACCGACGCGCACGTCGACTACTTTCTCGAGGTGTTTCCGCCGATCGTCGAACGTTTGCGTGCGATGTCGCCGGTCTATACCCGCATGTTCGGCTCTTCGTAAAAGGCGATTACGGAAAGCGGTCCTGATTAGAATACGAGGAATTGCTCAGTGCTCTACACAGAGAAGGTAATGGAACACTTCAACAACCCGCGTAACGTCGGGGTGATCGAGGATGCCGACGGGGTGGGCGAGGTCGGCAATCCCACCTGCGGGGACATCATGAAGATCACCATCAAGGTCGGCGATGATGACCGCATTAACGACCTGCGTTTCCAGACGCTGGGTTGCGGCGCGGCCATCGCAACCTCTTCGATCGTCACCGAGATGGCGCGTGGCATGAGCATCCAGGATGCGGCGGCGATCACCAAGAGGCAGGTCGCCGATGAGCTTGGCGGGCTTCCGGCTGCGAAGATGCACTGCTCGGTACTCGCGACAGATGGGCTCAAGGTGGCGGTTGACGACTACCTGAAAAGGCATGGCCGCGAGCCCATCTCAGGGGAGATCAAGAGTGCGGACCCCAATTACGATCCCCATGCCGATGAGGACGATCCCCACGGGGATGAGGACGGTCACGGAGACGGACTGCACGATGATGGGTAGCTCATGGCACGCGTGTTTGTTGCCATGAGCGGTGGGGTCGACTCGAGTGTTGCAGCGGCCCTCCTGCTTGAGCAGGGTCATGAGGTGACAGGCATCACCATGCAGCTTTGGCCGTCACTCTTTGCGAACGCCGACGGCCCTGGGTGTGCCGAGCGGTCCGTCAGCGGGCCTATTTCCGGCGAGTCCTCGGCTGAGACGGGAGGATGCTGTTCCGCTTTAGCGATCCGTGACGCGAAAAGGGTGTGTGACCTGCTCGGCATTGGGCATTATGCGCTCGACTGCCGCGAGGTCTTTGAGCGGGAGGTCGTCTCGCCCTTTGCTGCCGAGTATGCGTTTGGCCGCACGCCAAACCCCTGCGTGACCTGTAACGAGCAGGTGAAGTTCTCACACCTGCTGACCAAAGTCATTGCCCAGGGTGCAGAGTACCTGGCTACCGGGCACTATGCCCGTCTCGTGGCAGATCCTGTGGATCAGCCGTGTCTTGCCCGCGGCGCAGACCCTGGTAAGGACCAGAGCTATTTTCTTTACCGCCTGACAGGCGAGCAAGCACGTCACGTGCTCTTCCCTGTAGGCGGGCTGTGCAAGACCGAGGTCCGCTCAATTGCCGAGCGGCTCGGGCTGCCCGTGGCGGACAAGGCGGAAAGCCAGGAGACCTGTTTCGCCGATAACGGTGACCACGTGCCCGTGGTCGTCAAGCGTGCGCCCTCTGCCGGCGCGTGCGGGGAGATTGTGGACGGAAGCGGTCGGGTGCTCGGTCGGCATGAGGGGCTTGCGCACTACACCATCGGCCAGCGCAAAGGCCTCGGCATCGGGGGGCTTGCCGAGCCGCTGTACGTCGTCTTGCTCGATACCAAGGCCAACCGTGTCGTTGTCGGCTCGCGTGAGGCGCTCCTCGTGCAGAAGATACACGTGAGCGACGTGGTCTGGCATCTTGCCGAGGCCGCGGCAGACGACATCATGGTTGCGATGCGGTACCGTATGCGCCCGGTCGCCGCATCGGTGCGGGTCAGCGGGAGCGGTGGCCGGCGGGGCCTTGATGTGGAGCTGTCGGCCCCGGTGACAGGAATCGCCCCTGGGCAGGCGCTTGTCTGCTACCGTGAGGATGTCGTCATCGGCGGAGGGGTGATCGAGTGCGCGAGCTGATCGACTGCCATATCCACACGCATTGTTGCGGGCATGCCACGGGAAGTGTCGAGGAGATGGTCGCAGCCGCAGGTGCTGTCGGCCTGACAGGAGTCGTGTTCTCCGAGCACCTGCCCTTGCCCGACGACCTCGATCCGCTCGGCGACCTTGCGCCATCCGCAGAGGCGTTTGCCGATTACGCTGCCCGTGTGCGTTCGGCTGCGAACGTGGCCGCCCCGGATGCGATCAGGGCTAATGGCAAGCCTATGATCATGCTCGGTGCCGAGGCAGACTGGCTCCCTTGGCGGCTCCAAGACACGGAGCGGCAGCTTGCCATCGCCAGAGGCGCAGGGGTGCAGGTCCTTCTTGGGAGCGTCCACTTCTTGGATGGTTGGGCGTTTGACAACCCGGCAAGCCTGGACGAATGGGAGCGTCGGGATGTGGATGAGGTTTGGCGGGCGTACTTCGAGCGATGGTGCGATGCGGCCAGAAGCGGGCTTTTCGACGTGATGGCGCATCCGGACCTGCCCAAGAAGTTCGGACATCGGCCGACGTTTGACGCGAAGCCGCTCTACCGTGAGGCGGCGTGTGCTGCTGCTGAGGGCGGGGTATTCGTGGAGGTCTCGACGGCAGGGCTCAGGAAGCCTGTCGGCGAGCTTTACCCGGGCCCGGAGCTGCTTGCCGCATTTGCCGAGGCAGGCGTGGGTGTCACAGTCGGCTCGGATGCTCACGCGCCCTCAGAGGTGGGGTTTAAGATTGCCGAGACCTATACTGTTATCACAAAGGCCGGCTATGAGCGGGCTGCTTTTCCGCTTGGATCAGGAAAGGCGAGGTGGGTTGCGCTGTGACGCTCAGGGTGAGCGACATCGATGAGGCGATCAGCCAGCGGTTCCCGCCTGAGCGCGCCGAGCCATGGGATCGTGTGGGCCTCCTTGCGGGGGATCCCATGGCAAAGGTCACGGGGGTAGCGGTAGGGCTTGACCCGACGCCCTCGGCGATCGCGGCTGCTGTTGATGCCGACGCAAACGTGCTTGTCACCCATCATCCGGCGTTTCTTGAACCGCCCAAGAAGCTTACCGCAGGTAAAAGCGGCGGCGGCGCACTGGTTTTCTCGGCGATTGAGAAGGGTGTCGCGCTCATCAGTGCGCACACGAACCTTGACCGCGACGCCTGCGCACAACGTCTGTTGCCGGAAAGGCTTGGCTTAAAACCGGTTCATGCGCTGGAGAGCGCTCCGATGCCTATGGCAGTGGTGACGGTTTTTGTGCCGCCGGACGCGCTCGCTTCTGTCCGTGAGGCGATGGCAGCGGCCGGGGCGGGACGCATAGGGGAGTACCGCGGATGCAGTTTTGCCGCTTCTGGCCACGGGGCGTTTGTTGCCGGTGAAACGACCGACCCGCATATTGGCCGCCCTGGTGAGTTCACCGAGCCTGCGGAGGCCCGCCTTGAGATGGTGTGTCCGCGGGCCCTGGTGCCTTCTGTGATCGCCGCTGCGGTTGCTCGGCACCCGTATGAGGAGCCGTTGGTGACCGCCGCCGAGATGAGTATGGCCCGCAACTCCTCGGCGCTCGGCATGCTCTCCAAGGTGGCGACAGCAGACGGGACAGGCGGGGCGGGCGCGCCAGATGCGCCGGATGCGTCAATAACGCTTGCCGAGTTCGCCCGCAGGGCTGCAGCGGCTTTCGAGGTCACTCCGCGGGTGTGGGGTGACCCCGCATCGTCAGTCTCGTGTATTGCGACGGTCACGGGGTCAGGCGGCTCGCTGATCGGCGATGCCGTCCGGGCCGGCGCGCAGGTACTCCTTGCCGGCGAGGTGCGCTATCATGACGCGCTGAAGGCTTCCGAGGGTGGGTTGGCTGTGGTGGAACTCGGCCATGATGTGAGTGAGTGGCCACTTGTCGGGCTGCTTGCAGAGGCGGTGTCTGTCGCTGTTGGCACGAGTGGGGTGCCGGTGACGGTCTTGCCTGCGCGTCCGCACTGGTTCAGTCCGGATGCGTTGGATCCGCCTGCTGTACGGGGCGCAGGGATATTTTAAGGACACAGACTATGACAGAGCCCGCTGCACTGCTTGAACTGCAGTCGATCGACCTGGAGCTCATACAGGCAAAACGTCGCCTGGACGGGCTTCCGGAAAAGGCTGCTATTTTAGCCGCCCGTGAGAAGATCAAAGAGACAACGGCCCTGCGTGAAAAAGCCGGGCTTTTGTTGCGCAAGCTCGAGGCAGAACTCAAAGCCCGTCAGGACGAGACCGATCTGCTTGTCGAAAAGATCACGGCGGAGCAGGAGAAACTCACTCAGATCGCCGATCACCGGATGGTCAACATGATCACCCGTCAGGTTGATGGCTTTAAACGGCGGACGGGTAAGCTCGAGGTCGAGTCCTTGCAGTTCATGGAGCGCATCGAGAAGGCGACAGCCCAGATCGCCACTATTGAAGAGGCCTTGGTGAAGATGGCCGACTCGGAGGCGGGACTCGTGAAGCGCTTCAAAAAGGCCGGCGGTGCGCTGCAGGCAGACATAGCAGCAAAAGAGGCTGCCAGGACAGAGGTTGTCAAGATGGTCTCAGAAGGGATGCTTGCCCGCTACGAGTCCATGCGGGCGGCAAAGGGCGGGATCGGTGTGGGCAGGCTTGCCGAGGCGGCCTGCTCGGCATGCCATATGCAGCTTCCCGCAACCAAGGTGAGGCAGCTAGAAGAGGGGGACGACGTGGGCGTGTGTCCGGCCTGTCGCCGCCTTATCGTCGTTCGCACAGGGGACAACGCACAGGGGACAAGCAAGTGACGCGTGCGATTCTTTCGACCGACGGCGGCTCAAGGGGGAACCCGGGCCCTGCTGGTGCCGGGTTCGTCATCATGGTGAACG
>Ga0123353_10000689_pt1 | contig 41326 bp, 45 predicted proteins | sample TergutLab28metaG_3_FD_92763 | JGI IMG/M metagenome (GOLD analysis project Ga0123353, IMG submission 92763) | Labiotermes labralis P3 segment gut microbial communities from Petit-Saut dam, French Guiana - Lab288 P3 | ecosystem: Host-associated > Arthropoda: Insects > Digestive system > Gut ... | reverse complement strand
TCACTGGAAGACTTATTAAAGAAACGACAAAAAGAAATAAATGAGGCATATGAAATTGGCAGAAGAATTGGCTTGGAAAAGTGATTGGCTCGCCGAGTGATGTGGTAAGAGATGCCCGACGAGTCTTTGTAATTAAATCTGCGTTTTAACCCATTCAACAATGTCGTCATAGGTTTTTTCATCACGTACTGTGACATCAAAGTATTGCAAGTTTCGCTTTTCCGCAAATTCTTTCCATTGTTTGCTTTCTTGCAAAAGACTTTCTTGTTGCTCTGGCGTAAACTTTTTGCGCTCGATATCCTCTTTTGGCAATTCGGTAAACCCTAAACAAATATAAACGAATTTATCAAGCAGTTCAGGACTCACTTTGTATTCATATGAATCCGATATAAGCAACTCGTCAATGATTGAACAATATCCAACTTTGCCATCAAGTGCTTTTAAGATTTTCTTTGCCAGCCATGTTCTGCCGCTACTAACTGGTGCGAGAATTTTAACATTCTTCATAACTCTTTCTCCTTTTTCATCTCTTACAGGAATACTTGGCTCGCCGAGTGATGTGATAAGAGATGGTCGGTTCGCCTATGTAAACAATAACAAAATTATCATTCCAAGGCAACACAAAAATGAAACACGGCGAGAAACTGTGTGGCGGTTTTTGCTGTTAAGAATGCTTATCCACGCGTCTAACAATATTTTTTTCGTATTCAAGCCATTGCCAAAAGTTTTTGTAAACGAGATGTGAGTATACGAACAAGTACCAACAAACAATCCCGAATATCCCGAAAGCATTTGGGTAAACTTGAAATATGAATACACCCGCAAGCCAAGTAATAAGGTTTACAACCGTAATGCAAAGAATGACACAAGGCACAATAATTGATAGTAGCCGCCACATTTTCGCTTTTGGATTAACGTTCGTTAAGTATTCTTTCCGCAATGCACGTCTTTCAGTTTTTGTTAATTCGGCATATAACTTGAGCTTTGTTGCATCGCTTTTCGGTTTAGCCCAATACGTTGACAGTACATTTTTTTCTTTCCAAAGCCATCGGTGAAATCCTTTCATGCTCCACATAATGAGATGCATAATTGCGAATGTGAGAAAAGTAAAAGCAAAAATCCAAATCCAAAAGTTGTATGCTGTCTTGCCGAGCATGATATTATAAAAACCATAGAAAACAAAACCTGCAACAACAAACATAGGCAGATACAAAACAAGTGCAAGAATAAATGCCGCGTATTCAAGACGGTTCACTTTCTTGTAATAATGCTTACGCAGTTGTAATCTCTCTTTCCACGGCATTTTCTCGTAAACACTATTTTCGGTTTTGTTTTCTTCCACACACCATTATGACAGGAAAATAATCAATCGGCAATAAAAAAGACGCCGTGAAACATCTCTTATGGCATTAAGTGGCTCCCCGAGTGATGTGGTAAGAGATGTTTAACTCTCTTTACATTTTCTGCAATCTTTTCTTCCTGATAATATTCCACCTAGTTTCCCTTGGCAAGGTTTACCATGTGTTTGTTTGGATTGATTTTCCACAGCGGCATAAACCTCCATAGTATCCTCATGTGAGAGATTATATCTTTTGCAAACCTCTGCGACTTTACTACCATCATAGTCCACTGTTGCATGACACTTTGGGTCGACACTAATCGCCGCCCTAGACGCTTCTTCAATCACTATCTTCAAATCTTTCATCATACCTCCTCTTCAAAACATCTCTTATGGGAATAATTGGCTCCTTGGGCAGGATTCGAACCTGCGGCCAATCGGTTAACAGCCGATTGCTCTACCGCTGAGCTACCAAGGAATACATGAATGATATATTACCAAACACGCCCCGCTTTGTCAAGATTTTTTGTTTTCAATAATGTTTTCAATATTAACTATTGACAAATGCCACAGACAGATGTAGACTTGTATGGTTAGGCTACTCCCTTTAAAAGGAGGTACATATGAAAATAATCACCGCATTAGAAGCAGTTAAAACAAGGCGCTTCACTATTGAACACATTCTTGACCGGGTTGAATACATTTGCATCAGAACCTCTGATGCCCCAAGCGGCAGAATAATATCACGCGAAGCACGACGAGAACTTTTTATACTTTATCCCGAACAGAACCGAATTATTATAAATGACGACGGAATGATAATCGGTTATTGGTTCTTTGTAACATTGAACCAGGAACACTTTAAACTTGCGCGCGAAAAAATGCTTATAGAACAAAATATCACCCGTATGTCTACCCGTCTGCCCGGTGTGGGGCTTAATAACATTTATATTATCAACATCGGGATACTGCCGGAGTACCATGGCTATTGCGATGGCGGCGGAAAGTTGTTGGAATCCTTTATTACGCAAATTGAAAGTTTCGCGGAAAGAGGTATTTTCTTTAACGAATGGATAACCAACGCACGAACAGACTATGGACACAAATACAGCAGTATGTTCGGCCTTCAACCTATTGGCCAGCACAAAATAAACAAGGTAACCGTTTATTTCGGCGCGGTCACGGGAAACCTTATGACGTCCATGCTTAACCGCCACGCGTTTATGAAAAAATTTCCAAGACTTATTGCGTATTATAAAGACCGATTCTCGCGCCGCTAGTTATCTACATCACGATTAGAGTCAAAAAAGTTGGTCTGGAGCACTTTTATTTTTTCAACAAGCTGGTCATAGGCGGGCAAGTTGTTTATGTCGGTCAATTCAAACCGTTTAAGGAACTCGTCCGTTGTGCCGTATAACAACGGCTTTCCAAGGGCGTCTTTCCTGCCGACAACTTCGATAAGATTGTTTTGCACAAGTATCTGGACGGCGTAATCACTTTGCACCCCGCGGACATCATCAATTTCAAGGCGCGTTATAGGTTGTTTATAGGCAACAATGGCCATGACTTCCATCGCGGCGCGCGTCAGGTTCTTTTCACGCACGGGGTTAAGAACCGCGCTTACACTTTCCACCACCTCGGGATTGGTGGAAAATTGGTAACTGTTTTTATACTTGATAAGATGCACGCCGCTTTCGCCGCCGTACTTGGATTTAAGTGCCTCAATCGCTGAAAGCACCTCTTTTTCTTTTACACCAAGTTTATCCGCCAAGAAACCGACGGACATCCCCTCGCCCGACACGAAAAGTATCGCCTCAATCTGCGACATCAACAATGTCATATTCAAGTACCCCCTCTTGCTTGATGATTACTATGTCTGCGAATGCGTCTTGCTGCACCGCTTTGATTTCTTGTGTTTTCAAAAGTTCAAGAAGCGCAAGGAACGTATTGATGATTTCACTTTTGGTAAAATCGACGTCGAACAGTTCGAAAAAGTTGACACTTCCAACCGCCAAAAGACGCGACCGGATGTCTTTAATTTTATCCCGGACGGTAAAGCGGTCCATGCGGATTTGCCGCGCCTGAATTGGTGCGGCATTTGCGGTAACGCGGTGCATAATGCGCGTAAAGGCACTTACAAGCGCGTCAATGCTCAAGTTATCCAACGTGTATTTGTATTCCGGCTTGAACTCTACCGGGTCTTTGTAAAGCCTGTCAACGTTTTCAAGTTCTTTAAGTTGCTGGCTTGCCTCTTTCAGCAACTTGTATTCCTCTAACTGGGCGCGAAGGCGTGATTCGATGTCCTCGGGGTCTTCTTCTACCACGGGGGCGGGCAAAATGCCGCGCGCCTTGATTTCGACCAATGTTGCGCCGACCTCGATGAACTCGCTTGCCAAATCTAAATCAAGACCGTCCAGTTGCGAAAGAAACCCGATGTACTGCCCTGTTACCTGCGCCAATGGAACCGTTTTTATGTCCAACTTTGCGTCGCGTATAAGGTGCAACAACAAATCAAGGGGACCTTCGAAATCCGTGATTTTGACGGTGTATTGCTCGTTTGCCCGGATGATGCTCACGGGGTAATTGTATATTGTATTATTTAAAAAGACAAATTAATTTAAAACATTAATCCCCAAAACCACAAAAATCCGTCCACTATGCCGTCACGCGCAATTGCCAAAGCGCCGGTAACAATCAACACCACAAGTACACCCATAAGAATAAACATGGAATACTTTCTTGAAAACTCCATAAATCGGTTGTCGGGCTTGGTGAAACTTACAAGCATGTTGAACCCGTCCAACGGATAAACGGGCAGTAAATTAAAAATCATCAAGGTTATGTTTATCGCGGTGGTCATAAGGAAAAAGTAATAAACAAAATACAACCCAAGATTACCGTTAATCTTGTCCATACCCACGTACTTGTACATCAAGAACATAAATAAACTGAAAACAAAACCAAGGACAAGATTGACAAGGACACCTGCGATACTTACCCAAAAATTACCTCGCCGAAAATTGCGGTAATTAAACGGGTTTACGGGAACGGGCTTTGCCCAACCGATGCCGGCAATACAAAAGCATAAAAGCCCCATGGGCTCGATATGTCGTGCGGGGTTAAGTGAAAGCCGCCCCGCAATCTTTGCGGACGGGTCGCCGCATTTAAGGGCCGCGTATCCGTGCGCGATTTCGTGCAGCACAAGGGCAATCATGATTGCAAGCACAAATGCCAGAACAACCATTATCTTGAAATCCCACGGCAGGCTGCCAAATAAAAGACTTATAAGCACAGTTACATATTAACTGATAATATATCCGCGCGCAAGGGTATCAACATCTTTAAAGTCCGCTTCGATGGCGTCATACACGTCATTGTGTAGAATGTTGTCGACTACCACAGGCGGTGGGGTTGGGGCGGCCATGCTTTCCGGCCAGGAAAAGGCAGCAGGGGCCGGGATATCTGCCGAAGCAACAGCCACAGGTGCGGGTGCGACGGGCACGGCGGCAGCAACGGGTGCCAAGGTAACGGGTTGAGTGACGGGGTCTTGACGCACAGTGTCCTCGACATGTCTGTCGTGCCGGTCACGCCACCGCTTGTTTTCAAAATACCACATGTTCTTATATATTAAACAACTTGTACTTTTGTGCAATCTTTTGCACCGCGTCCCAGTACCCAAGCGCAGCAACTTCCACACCGGCAACGACATCAATTTCGCGCACCACTTGACCTTCGTCGGTCACGATAATGGTACCAAGTACGGTATTCTCGGTGATGGGGGCTTGGGCACTTTCGTTAAGTTTAACGGTAACCTTGGGTTGGGGCTCTTTATCGCCTTTTTTCACAAGGTCGTAAAAGTTTTCCTTGGCGTAAACTTCAATCGCGTCTTGCATGGCTTTTTTCAACCTTACATCGCCCAGGACTTTTGACGCATCAACGATTAATTTGTTTTCAAAACTTGAAAAGACAAAGTTCATCAGGTTGCCGCTTTCCGCGAAACGTGTTTGGCTGTCCCCTGCGCCTATGATTACCGCAACGGGACGCAATGCGCCGCGTGTGGCGGTAACCGCGATACAATGCCCTGCCTCTGACGTAAAGCCCGTCTTGCCGCCGTCGCATCCGTTAAAAAAGCGCACGTGTCTGTTGGTGTTGGTAAGGCCGGTAATGCGTCCGCTTGGGTGGGTAAGGTCGTACATCCAGACTTTGTTCATCGGTTCTTGCGTCCCCGTGGATACATATCCATAGAAGGGCGATTTCATGATGTATTGATAAATCTTTGCAACGTCGGCGGCGCACGAGTATGCCTCTGCCGCCGGCAAACCGGTACAGTTGGCATAGTTGGTATTTTCCATGCCCAACTTGGCGGCCAATTCATTCATACGGTTGACGAATTCGCTTTCGCTGCCTGCTATGTACTCTGCCATTGCGACACAACTGTCATTTGCACTTGCAACGATAATAGATTTTACAAGAGTCTCCACACTGTATTCACTGTCAAGGTCCAAAAAGGCCTGGCTTCCGCCCATGCTGTTTGCCTCGCGGCTTACTGTGACCATGTCACCCATTTTAATTTGACCGGCGGCCAAAGCATCGTAAATGATGGCAAGCGTCGTAATTTTTACCATGCTTGCAATAGGCAGTCGTTTGTGCTCGTCCTTTGTAAAAAGAACCTTGCCGCTGTTGGCCTCGACAAGAAAGGCGCTTTTTGCCGTGATGTTAAGGTCAGTTGAGGCCGCACGGACTTGGGTTTGTGGTCCGCGTTTACAGCCCTTAAAACAATCCGGGCCGATAATGGCAGATGCCGCGGCAAGTGCCACAACCGCCGTTAAACCGATTATCAAAAATTTTTTCATGTGAATAGTTTTTGCAGGGCGCGGAAAAATTATTCTTTCAAGTGATGAAAACAATTTTGCTTAATACAAGCCAGTAACTTACCCATTCGAAAAACGCCAAAATCGTCACCGCAACCAAAAAGATGCCCGCGCTTTTGCCCACCTCACGCCACCGCAACCCACCGCGAAGTCCTCCGCGGCGGCAGGTCTCGCACGCCCGCAAACAATACACAATCACCGCCACAACAAGCATCAAAAGAACGATAAACCAAACCAAATAGAAAAAGAACAACACCAACCCGGTTACAAAGCCAAACTTTGCCACAATCCACCACATATTAACGATGAATGAAAATCCCTTGAACAATGCCAACGGAAATGCAAGCCACACCGTCCACCTGTGCAAGCACACCAAAAAGACAAGGGCAAAGAAAAGAGCAAAGTAAAATATCCGTCCGACCATAAGCGCCCCGAACTTGATGTTTGGCTTTATAACGCGCAGCAAATTGCTGTCAAGCAAGTTGTTTGAAATGGTGGATGGGGTGACTTTGGAATTGAACACCACGGTAAACGCAAGCACCATGCCAATTGCCACAAAAATCATAAGCCAAACAAACAACCGCCTGTTAAGGCGCCAGTGAACACCAACGGAACCGCCCAGCAGGTAAAAAAGACGCCGAAACCACATTAACTATATGTATGCGGCAGACTTCACGGCATTACAAAGTCTATGTAAATCCCATATCCCATCTTGACGTCGCCCACCATGACGTGGGTGACCGCACCCACAAGTTTGCCGTTTTGTATGATGGGGCTTCCGCTCATGCCGTGGACGATGCCGCCGGTGTTTTTAAGAAGTTCCTTGTCGGTTATGCGTATTATAAGTCCCTTTTCTTGTTGTTTTTTTTGATACCGCGCTTTGACAATTTCGATGTCGTATGATTGGACAGTGCCACCGTCAAGGGTCATAAGGACCTGGGCCTTGCCCGGTTTGACGCTGTAACGCGATGCCACCGGATAAATGTCGGTACATTTTTTTAACAGTATGCTGTTGTCGTTAAGGCACCCAAAGACACCGCGGGAGTTACTTGAAAGTACCGAGCCTTGCACCCCGTCGGTGCCTTTGCGCAGCGTTACCTGGTACTCGCCGATTTTGCGGTTGTCGCTTTTTTCGATGCCGATTACATTGCAGGCATAGACGTCACCCGCGCGCAGGTTGACGCCCGCACCCGTTTCAAAATCCACAAGCTTATGCCCAAGCGCCGCGAAATTGTTGTTATCGGGATTAATGTATGTAAGCATCCCTACACCGCTTGTTTCATCTTTTACCCAAAGGCCAAGACTCCTGCCGCCAAGGTGACGGTCAAGGTCCTCTACCGAGGTTATGTTTTTCCCATCAAGACGCGTGATGATGTCGCCTTTTTTGTATCCGCCGCCGTCTTGCAAAACTATGACGCCGTCCGTTTTTGCGCTGAATCCAACCGGGACGCCGCCTGCAAGCACCCTGTCATACGGCATCACATCGACCATGACACGTTTGACCTTGACAAGTCCAAACAGTTTCAGGTCCACCCACGTGCGCCCCACGTCGTCCACGGTGGCGGCGCGGTCGTATACCCCGTCGACATAGCGGTTTGGTGAAACGCTTTGCCGGCTTTCGATTTCCTCGCGCGTCAGGCGGATGTCATCGGGCATTTGCAGTGCGGTCACTGTAGGTATGGCGACAAAATACGTCACAGCGGCAATAATCGTGCCCCACACCGCAAGGTTTAACAGTTGCCGCAAAACTTTCACGCACTAGTATTTGTCAGTTGTCTTTTTTAATACTCTTTACGAACTCTGCCCCGCCGACCATACGGGTTAATTCTTGGTCATGTGCGGCCGGCCCCAGTTTAGTTACATTGGTAATCGTTTTGCCGTTAACTTCCTCTTTTTTGATTAGATAGTGATGGTCGCATCGTGCCGCAATCTGGGCAAGGTGAGTTACCGCGATTACTTGGTGGAACTTGCATATGGCGGCCATCTTTTCGGCGATTTTGTGTCCCATTATGCCGGAGATGCCGGTGTCGATTTCGTCAAAGACAAGAGTACCAACACCCTCCAGATTTGCGGTAACCGCTTTCAGGGCAAGCATGAAACGGCTCATCTCGCCGCCGCTTATGATGTGGACCAAGGGGCGTACGCGCTCGCCCGCGTTGGCACTGAACAGAAATTCTGCCCCGCCCACCGTTATGTCGGTACATTCGAATTGAGCGGAAGGCATTCCAAGGTCTTTTAACTGCTCGACCAATTTTTCTTCCAGCGCACGTGCCGCCTGGCGCCGCGCTTCGACAAGTTTTTCCGCCGCACCTGCTACCATTTTTTCGTGCTCGGCAATTTCGCGCTTTATTCTTTCCATGTCTTGTTCGCCGCGGTTTAAAAATTCCAGACCGCTGCGCGCGTCATTTAAGAATGCAAATATATCCGCGATGGTGCTTCCATATTTTCGTTTAAGCACCTTAATCTCGTCAAGGCGGGCGTTAACACGCTTGAACTCGTCCTCGTCGAACTCTAACCCATCAAGATAGTTTTGTATGTCGCCGCCAAGGTCGTCAAGTTCCAACTTTAACGACCGCGCGCTTTCGCACATTTTTTCAACACGCGGGTCAAGGTGACATATAGCGGACAGCGAGCCCACAAATTGACGGACACGTGTCTCCACGCCCGCGTCGCCTTCAAATGCCGCAGCCGCAGCCGACAAACCGGACGCAATTTTTTCGAAATTTTGCATGCGCGCCTTTTTTTCCGCCAAATCGGTGTCTTCGTTGTCTTTCAGGTGCGCGCTTTCTATTTCGTTTATTTGGTATTGGTACATATCGACAAGGCGTTTGCGTTCCATCTCGTCACCGCCGAATGTCTTAAGGCTTTTTTTAAGGCTTTGAAGTTTATCATATTCGTCATCATATTCGTGGCGGACGCTGTGCACCCTTTGTCCGCCGAAGTTATCAAGAATATTCACGTGATTTTTGTTTTTAAGCAACACTTCCGTTTCATGCTGGCCATGTATATGAATAAGAATTTCCGCACAGCGACGCAACACGTCCGCCGTCACCACCGTGCCGCTTATCCGGCATTCGCCTTTGCCGTCTGGTTTAAGGGTACGCGACAATATCACCGTATTATCGGAAAAGTCCACACCGGATACTTCGGTTACACGGGCGCGTTCCGCCCCCATTACATTGAAAACCGCATCCACGCGGGCAAATGCGGCGCCTTGGCGTATTACATTTTTATCCACACGCTGACCAAGCACAAAATTGAAACTTCCGATGATTATACTTTTACCTGCGCCTGTTTCGCCGGTAAGAACGTTAAGACCGTCGCCGAATTCAATTTCCACCTCGGGAATAAGTGCGATATTTTGAATACGCAGACTTCTCAGCATTTTTTACCGTCCGGTTTAAATTCTTTTTCGATAAAGGTGTCAAGGTCCTTGACGATTTCAAGGATGCTACCCATTTTTTCTTTGCCATCGGCAAGAAGTTGCTTGATTATCGGGGCCGCTTCGGCAAACAAATCGGCAGCATGCAAAAAATCTGTTGCCGCCTCGATTTGTTTCATTAATTTTTCGACATGTTCAATTCTTTTATCCATTTTACCTCCGCTCCTACTACTCCTTCAGTATACATGATTTGCACTTCGCCGCCAACAACTAATTCGCGGAACTCCTTATCCAGTTTTATCGCCAATTCAATTATCAAACTGTTCTCAAAGTCTTTATATCGCGACAGCATAGTATTTCTTGCCGCAGTATAAGCCGAAATACTTTTTGTTTCCATCATATTGATTTTTGATTTAATCAAATAGCAAAGTTGCTGCCACAAACTTAACACCAGTTCACGCTTGGTTTTGACCTCGGATACGCAAAGTTCTGCGGCGGCACTTGGCGTGGCGGCGCGGATATCCGCCACAAAGTCAATAAGCGTCCAGTCGCTTTCATGCCCTACCGCGGACACCACGGGAATTTTCGAGGCAAATACCGCCCGTGCCACCGTTTCGCTGTTAAAGGCGTTTAAATCCTCTTTGCTTCCACCGCCGCGCGCGACGATGATGATGTCAACTTTTCGGGTGTTAAACAACGCAACCGCATTCGCCACGTCGTTATCTGCACCGTCGCCTTGTACTCGCACATCACATACCACAATGTCCACAAAAGGATTGCGTCGGTGCACCACGCATGCAATATCATGAATTACCGCGCCCGTTTTGGACGTAACCACGCCGACACGGCGGACTTCGGCAGGCAAGGCCTTTTTTACACCGACGTCAAACAGTCCCTCGGCGCGTAATTTTTCCTGTAACTGTTGGAATCGTAAAAACAACTGGCCAAAGCCAAACGCTTCGCACGAGTGCACCACGAATGAAATCTTGCCCGCCTTGTGCCAATAGTTTACCGTACCGCGTACGACAACTTGTTTGCCGTTTTGGGCGCATTTCATTTTGTCGGGGTAAAAGCACACACAGTTAATGGTTGCCGTGTCGTCTTTAAGAGTGAAATACACTTGGTTGCCCGATTGTTTAAGTCCGTCCACGTCGCCCACGACCTCGACATTGTGCAGCAGTTCCTCGGCCTCGAAAACTTGTTTAATATAGTTATTAAGCTGTGATACAGTGATTGCCTTTGGTGCGTTCATGTCGCGATTACCGCCGCCAAAATGCCGTTTACAAACCCGCCGCTTTTTTCGGTGCCGTATTTTTTCGCGATTTCTACCGCTTCGTTTGCGGCAACCGCTGCGGGAGTACCGAAATACCGTATTTCGGCAATTCCCATGCGCAATGCGGTTAAATCGGTTTTAAAAATGCGGTCAAAGGCAAAACCGCGGCTTTGTTTTTTTATAAGTTCGTCGATGGTTTCAATATTTTCAAGTGCGACGGCGGTAAGTTTTTTAATGTACTCGAGTTCCGGTCCGGTTGGCACTTCCCCGTCGCATGCAAGTTCAAGAGCCGGCCCCTCTGCCGGAGATAAACTGAAAAGCAGTTTAAAAGCCACTTCACGCGCTTGTTTTCTGCTCAACGCCATTTATCCTCACATTAACGTTTTTGATTTTATCCTCGACAAGTCCGGATACGACGTTGATAACGCTTTCCTGGACGCGGTAACTTACGTCTGCGGCGGAATAGCCGAACTCGGTCCAAATCCATACATCAATAACGACGCCGTCATAGTTAAAACTTACGCTTACCCCTTGACGCCGTGCTTTGTTAAAAAATCTGCGGAACCGATATATCTCATCGCCCATGCGCGCAACGCCGGCGACGTCAGTGACACTAAGTGCCACCAGACTGTTAAGCAATCCGCCGCGAAAGTTGGTGTGCCCCACGAAACGTTCATTTTCAAAATGCACTATGCTGTCCATAAAGTAATTATATCACACAGGGCGGCAAAACATCAAGGGTTTACATTGATTTATATCCTTTTGTTGGGTCGGTGCCCATTCCAAGTACAGGGTATTTCTTGCCGTCAATTTCGACATAGCCAAGGGGGTTATCACTTGGGTCCGGAAAGTTCGGGTTTTGTTTTTTCTCTTCTCCGGTTTCCGAGTCGGTCTGGGTTGGGTTTTGGTCGGGGCCTTTGTTCAACGGATTATTGTTATTGTCTTGCTGTGGCATACTCTCGTTGAACTTTTCTATTGTTTCATCGGTCGTTGCTGTCTTGGGCGGCGGAGGTGGTGGCTCGGGCTCTGGTTGTGGCTCGGGGTTTTGCGGTGGCGGCTCGGGGTTTGTTGGTGGTTGCGGTGGTGGGGCTGGGGGCTCGGGGTTTTGCGGTGGCGGCGACGGCGGGGTTGAAGGCGGTGGCGGCGATGGGGGCTTGGCGCTGCCTTGTTGCACTATTTTGTCGGGCTTAAGGTTAATTCCCTGCTTCTTGAATCCCTCTTCAAGTCCTTTCATAAATTGTGGAGAAGCGACATTGTTGCCCTTGAATTCAAGAGAGGCGCCCTCGGTGTTGTTAATTTTATTAATCAACGCTTTGGCGGCAGAATTGCCTGCCATTGTTTCCGCAGTTTGAATCCCTCCCTTTACATCGTTTGACGGCCTTACTGATGCGGGCCCCCCTGACATAGTTAATTTTACTGTGTCACTGGGTTTAAGACTACTTGTAATACTTGCCATTTGTTTATTAAGGTCCGAGTTCGAGTTTGTCCAGTGGTTCCTTTGCCACGAAGCAGCCGGTAAAAGGCCAGTGGGAACAGAAACGTTGATGGTATGAACGGTACCCGTTGAACTTTGCACCGGTTGGGCCTGTCCCGCCAAGTCCGGGGTGGCAAGGGTTTTTGTGTGGGCGTTACCAAGCAATACCCCGCCCGTTACACCGCCCGCGGTCAACACGGCCACTATTACAGTAGAAGCAACCAGCGTGATGATTTTTTTATTCCATTTCAAATTCTTTCCCTCCCTTGGTGAGTGTATTATTTCATTGACTTGTAGCCTTTTGTCGGGTCGGTGCCCATTCCAAATATTGCGTTACCGAAAAGTGTGGGTGAAGTCGCGTCTACCTCTGGAAAGTTTGGGTTTTGTTTTTTCTCTTCGCCGGTGACTGGGTCCTTTGTGGTTGGGTTTTGGTCGATGCCTCTTGGAATTTCTTTTCCGTCTGAGTCTTTCAGGTTTGGAAGTGTTGATTCTTGGAGTGCCTGTTGTTGCTCGGCTGGGGTTGGGGGTGGTTCTTTTGAGGTTGGGGCGTGCTTTTTTACATCGGAGTTTTGAAGTGCACCTTCCTTTGTTGGCGGAATTGCCGGTTTTCCGTCTTGTGTTGTTATCACTTGTCCGTCATTATTAATTGTAGTGAATTTATCAGCCGCAATAACATTGCATCCTAAAGCCTCTGCGTATTGTGGAGCAAGTTTTGGGTCGCCGATGTATCTGATTGTGTCTATTTCCCCACTCTTAATCTTGTCTGCAAGGCTAGACAGGTTGGTGCTGGTTAAATCTAGGTGGTTATTCATTCCGTGTACCTTATCTGCAACTATTATTGGCACAGTTCCATCATCGTATAGCGTAAAAGTTTTGTCCCAATTGGGAAGTTTTTGTATCTTGTTAATTTCCAGGTTATCAAGTATTTGCACGTTTTGTCCTACATGAGACCATGCGAAATAAAGATTATTCACATCATCATAAATATGGTTGTAGGGATTATCTTCACCGTACGCATATACTTTGTTTTTACCGGTATCGTCTGATAATAATCCACCCGTCACACCGCCGGCGACGGCCAAGGCAAAAAAGACCGTAACAGAAACGATTACAATGAATCTTTTGTTAAATCTTTTGAACATTGACCCCCTCCCCAAAGTGAGTGTACATATATTTTGTACACTTTTCCGCAATATATGTCAAACGATTTGAGGTCACATAAACCGGCAGATTAATGCCGCAAATATGGCGGCAAGCAGCACACAGAACAACGCAACGGGAATGGCGTAACCAAGGCGCCGGATGTTGGTTTTCGAGAAATAGACGGCACTTATATAAAATACCGTTTCGCTGCTGCCCGCGACGACGCTTGCCACGCGCGTGATGTAACTGTCGGGGCCATAGGTGCGTACGATTTCTTCGAACAGGGCGATGCTGCCGCTTCCGCTGAAGGGCTTTAGAATTATAAACGCCGTAAGTTCACGCGGGATACCCATAAGTTCAAAGAGCGGCCCGACGGCAATGACGATATAATCAAGCAGGCCGCTTTTGGACAGCAGTTGAATCGCGATGAGGATGGCGCATATGAACGGCAGGATTTCGATGGACAGTTTAAGTGCCGCCTTTGCGCCCTCGGTAAAGGATTTGTACGTGTTGACGCCGCGGCAGAACGCGTACACGAATATACCGAGGATAAGGAGCGGAATGATGTAGATGCTCATACTTTCCTTGTTGCCCCGAAGACCTTTACAAACAGAACGCCAATCAGCGTTGTCACCGTAGACACGATGAAGGTGGGAAGAATGATGCTGCTTGCATCTTGGGCGCCGTATTTTTCAAGTATCCCGATAACGGTGGTGGGCAGGATTTGCATGCTTGTGGCACTTAGCACAAACAGCATGACCATCGGGGTGCTTGCGCGCGAGATGTCGGGGGCGCGGGCGGAGATGCGCTCCTTTTGCATTAACTCTATCGCTTGGATTGCCGCGGGGGTTGCGGCCGCCCCTGCCCCGAGCATATTTGCGCTTATGTTGGTGGCGATAAGGCCGCGAACCTGTTTGCTTTGTTTACCGAACAGCCAGTCAATTGCGGGCGACATGAACCGCGCAAGGGCGTCCACAAGGCCTGCGTCGATGGCTACTTGGATAATTGCCATCCAGACGATGTAAATTGCCGCAAGCGTCAGGGTGAGCTGGACGCCGCTTGTGCTTGCGGCGAGTGCGACGGACAGCACGCTTGACGGGTCGGTGAACAGCATCCATGTGATGCTTGCCACCACCATGACGAAGAATATGACGGCCATAGGTAATGTGTATTCAAACCTAAGTTAATAAACAATCCTAAGTTAGGTTCGATTTGTCATTTTTTGTTTGGCACGTCGTTCACGTTGGTAGATTGCACAGGGAGAGGCATTTGGGTCGCGGGGGCGGCCGCCTTTTTTGCCGTTGTCGGCACTTGTATATGCCCTGTTGTCCGGCTTGCCATTGAACTTGAACGCGAGGGTATTTATTGCCCTTGCGCCGTCTATGTTTTTGTACGACAGTCGAAATGTGTTGAGGCGTTCTTTTATTGCCTCGTCGGGGTGTAGTTCACCGTGCATATGAAAAACCCTTTGATAGATTTCAAGAGGGTCTTGGTCGAGCATAATTTGCTTTAGACGCGCAATTTCCGTGTCTTTTTCAGCAAGTTTTTTATCCATTATTTCCTGCATTTGTTTTTTTGTGTTGGAGATGGTCATGTCCAGTCTGCGTTTGTGTTGGTTATACAGGTCATTCCATATACAATACCACGGAGAACCCCAGCCACCATAGTCGCGCCAGTTCCGCGGTACTCCGCCGAGCAAGACAAAACCGTAAAATAGTTTTACACATTCGAGGCGTTGTTCTTCTGTTAAATTATATACCATTTGAAGGTAATCGTTGGGAAGTGGGACATCTTCCATACTGTAGTCGTTATTTTTTGTTTCCATGTGGGTAGTTTAGCATGGAGGTTTGGGGATATTACCGAAAGGTGACATTTTAGAGAAACTACCCCGTCACCGCTACGCGGTGCCACCCCTTCTAAAGAAGGGGAATTACGGGTTGTCGGACAAACCAAGAAGGTAATCGGAGGACACGTTAAAATATTTTGCAAGGCGCACAATGTACTCGCCTTTGATATCGTATTTATTGTTTTCCCAAAACCTTATCGCACCTTCGCTTACGCCAATCGCTTTGCCAAGCGCCACGCATGAAACGCCTTTTTCTGCGCGCAAATCTTTTAACCGGTCTGCAAAGATTTTCATTACTATGATAATACTAAAAAACTTAGAAAAACGCTTGCCTCGTAGAAATCTACGAAGTATAATGCACATATGAGCACACCAACTATTCAAATGATTCTGAACGCCATGCACAACGAGTTCATAAAGAGTTACACGCCGCGGGCGCCGGAGCCCGATGAAACCCCCGAAGTTACCGAGCAACTTGACGATATACATGAAGTTGACTTTTTCATGGCCGAGAGTTTTAAACTTGGGTTTGGGCTTGGGCAAGAGTTGTCCTTAAAAAGGAGATGAAGTCGTTGCTGCTCTGCTCTATGCCCTTATCGTTCTTAAACTCGTAATCATATTTCATTCGCGTTACGCCGTCGTCGTTGGCGTGGTGAAAGGTGTCCGCGGATTGCCGCGTAATCAAAAGCGTTATGCAGGGCACCTGTTTTTGGAACTTTTTAATCTCTTTTGGCTCGCGAATGTGGACGAACATGATTTCGTCGTTTGACGCGAGAAAGTCTTTGTAATTTTCCACAAGGTACCGCGTCGGAAAGTCATTGTATTCGATGAGTGCCGCTTTTATTTTGATAATCATTTTGCGCCAATGGTCGTCCTTGATGACTTCCCAGCCCGATATCGCGCCCATATTGCGAATTGGGTCGATAGAGGACGCGTTGCGGATTTTAAAGTGGCGGGCGGCGGCGTCAATAAGGGTGTCTTTGCCTACCCCGCTTCGGCCGTTGATGGCGATGACCAATTTATTGGCTGTTTTATTTTCCACGGGATTATGATACTATATTTTCGTGCATACTTCAAACTTATTTATTGGGTCGACAGCGCAATTGGAAAAAATCGCCAAGGAGTTCGCCGCGCAGTTTAACCCTGCGGACGTGTTTTGGCTTTGCCCGCAGGAGGGTTCCGGTTCCATTAAAGTCGAGGAGACGTTAGAGTTTATGGAGCGGGCGTATTTGGCCTGTGTGGGCGAGCGGAAATTGATGATTATTTCAGACGCGGCGGCGATGACGATTGCGGCACAAAATAAGACGTTGAAGGTTTTGGAGGATGCACCTGCGAATACGGTGTTTTTGTTGCTTGCGACAAGTTTAGAGCCGGTGCTTAATACTATACGCAGTAGATGTGTAATCAAGTTTATTACTACACCACCTATTGCGGGGGAACTTTTATCACATGAAATAAAGAATACATTAAAAACAGTTTTTAATACGGAAATCGACGAGAAAGCATTGTCACACGAGCAGCGTTACGCTATAATGACGGTGCTTGCAAAAATAAACCGCAATGTTGCCGCGAACTGTAATGCGGTAAACCAAATGGATTTATTAATAATGGAGATAATGAAATATGCGAAAAACCGTTAGTATAAAAATCGGAAATGCCAACCCGCCGCAAAAGTTTGATACAAATGTCGACCTTGTAATCGGTTCCAGGGTTATCGTAGAGACCGCAAACGGCGCGGAATGGGGCGTGGTGGACAGTACTCCGCGTACTCCGCGCGGGAAAATGGAACTTAACCAGGTTCTTCGCGTGGCGGACGCGCAGGACAATAAAACGATTGATAAACTTGTGACTTCGGCGGCGTATGCCATGAAAATTGCCGGTGAAAAGATTACCGAGTATAAACTTGAGATGAAGTTGCTTTCCGCGCATTATACCCTTGACGGAAATAAGGTGATATTACAGTTTTACAGTGAGAATCGCGTGGATTTCCGTGAGTTGGTAAAGACCCTTGCGTATACCCTGCGGACGCGGATTGAGCTGCGCCAAGTGGGGGCGCGTGACGAGGCCAAAATTGTCGGGGCGATGGGACAATGCGGGATGCAGTGCTGTTGCAGCCGCTTTATGGAAAATATGGATAACGTCAGCATTAAAATGGCAAAGAATCAGAATATTTCGCTTAACCCGCAAAAGATTAATGGTATGTGCGGGCGGCTGCTTTGCTGTTTGGCGTATGAAAATCAATACTATACCGAAATGCAAGAAAAAATGCCGCGTTACGGGAGCGAGGTTACGACCCCGGACGGCAAGGGTATCGCGCAAGACAACAATATGATAAAGCAAACGGTAAACGTAAAGTTTCAAAACGGCGATATTGCGAACTTTAAGTGTTTCAAGATGTGCGATGTGCGCTGCTGTAAACAAGGCGGAGGCTGTCACGGGCACGGACACGGGCCAAAGAATTAATTACAGCGGTTTGGACAACAATTCGGGTGTGCCGCCGACTATATAGGTTTCTCCGTAAAAGAACTCGCGATAGGGGCATTTTTCGCATTGGCCTTTGCCCTCCGCGTCCAGGCTGCAAACTTTGCGCAGTAATTCGTCCACTTCGCGGGCAGCGGTGGTGTTGAAGTCGGGGGCGTTCTTGCCGGGGGGTTGCTTCGCTTCGCACTCGCTCCGCGAGCAACGCGCAATGACGATACCTGCGGCGGTTTCGCGGTTGATTGGGGTTTGGGCAGTTTCTTCGATAATCGTGGCAAGCGAACTTTTGTTGGCGGAGAGGTTTATCACGCCCGTTGCAAGGTTAAGCACGGTGTTGCCTTCGCGCCGCATGAGGCAGACCATTACTTCGCGCGTGAGGTCGAGGACGGGGTTTATTTGGAAGTCTCCCACGCGGTCGGTCATTGTAAGGACGTGGCTTTCGCCGCCGTATATAACGGATACCAAAAGGTCGCGGTCAGAGAGGTTATGTTTTACCTTTATGTGTGTTCCGCCCCGCCCCGTCTTTAATTCGGCGAAACCGCTTACGTGTTGATACGGGTCGTACAAAATTACATTTTTGACAGAAATCACGAAGTTAGTTTAACGGGCGAGCAAGCGCGAAAGTTCGATATATTTGTCGGGCGGTATGTTTTCCGGTCGAATGTGTTCGGGGAGAGCGCAATCAGCAAGTAATTTGCGTGCGGTATCTGAATCCAAACCTAATGCCTGTTTAACAGCATTTAATACAGTTTTTCTGCGCGCAGAAAACATATTTTTTACGAGATTATCAAATTGTGTCGGGGGGGTAACCCCATTTTTCATTATTTGTACGAATGCACTGTCTACGTTGGGTTGGGGCTTGAACAGTGTGCGGGGGACGTGGGTGATGATGCGGCAGTGGGCCTGGGCCTGGAGCGTGACGGAGAGGGCGCCGTATTCTTTGCCACCCGGGGCGGCAACGATGCGGTGCGCCACGTCGTCTTGGACAAGAACGCAGAGTTCGCGGCATTGGGGGGTTGCAAGGAATTTCAGTATCAGGGGTGTTGTTATGTAGTACGGAATATTTGCGACAAGTTTAAAGTCGGGCGAGAAGTCGGTTACCTTCATCGCGTCGCAAAAGTGCAGTTCGATGTTTTTGACGCCGGCGAATTGTTTTTGCAAGGTGTCTTGCAGGCGGGTGTCGATTTCATAGGTGATGACCTTTTTTACCAAGGGTGCCAGAACGCGCGTGAGGGTGCCTGCGCCCGTGCCGACTTCGATTATAGTGTCGGTGGGTTGCAGGTCGAGGCCGCGGACGATGCCGCGCAAAAATTCCTGGTCATAGATGAAATTTTGGCCGAGGCTTTTTTTGTATGCGAATTGCATAAAGCAAGTATACCACAACCGCAACAAGAATAATGTCGAAACTTTGACGAAAATCCTGTCGAAAACATTTGACAAGTTTTTACAGTTTTGTTAGTATTATTCAGGCATTTAATGCAAATGCTGACGTGTACAAAAGAAAAACAAAAGGCAAAAGTCCGCCCTTGCGAGGGGCGGGCTTTTTTTTAAAACCCCACCACCATGGTCATTGCGAGGAGCGCAGCGACGAAGCAACCCCATGGCGAGCGCGTGGCACAAGGGAACTACCCCGTCACCGCCTGCGGCGGTGCCACCCCTTCTAAAGAAGGGGAATTTTTTTCACTTCCCGCCTCGACCTTACTTTCTGTTTTCAGAAAAGACCTCTGCCCCAAGGCGCAGGCCAAGTTTAAATGCTTCTGCGGAAAAAAAGTTTATTTCCTCCAGCAAGTCGTCCTCTGCGGTTAGTTCCGAGCGATTTTTGGGCGGGACGTAGTTTTTGAGGAATTCGCCGTCCATGCGGGCCAAGAGGGTTTTAATTGTTGTGCCATCCATGAGCACATTATAGCGAGCAAATATTGCTCAAGTCAAGCCTTTTTGAGTAATTTATGCTCATATATTAATATGGAGAATAACTTTCGCAAAGTTTTAAAAGAGTTGAGAACGGGAAAGGGCCTTAGTCAAGAAGAACTGGCAAGAGAATTGTCAGTACAAAGATATTACATAAGTAATTTAGAACAAGGCAGAACAGAACCTGACATAAATATGTTAATCAAACTTTCGCAATACTTTAAAGTAACTGTGGATTATCTGGTTGGAATAGAAAACTCATAGTATTCGAAAAAACCTTTTTGTGTTGGCGAGGGTTGCGGCGGCGACCTGTTCAAGCGGAAGGGCCCGCACCTTTGAGATGTGTGCGGCCACGTGGTAAACGTGTTTGGGCTCGTTTAATACTTTGCGGCCGCCGATGGCCTCGGGGGCAAGATACGGCGCGTCGGTTTCCACCAAAATGCGGTCAAGAGGCACCGCGGCAATCGCCCCGTCGGATATTTTGTTGTTCTTGTATGTCACTGCCCCGCCAAATGCGAAGTAGGCGTCGAAATGTTTTAGCACTAGCTCAACCTGTTCCGCGCCTTCACTGAAACAGTGAAACAGTATTCCGTTGTTCAGGTGCCGGCCGTTTTCGACGAGAGTTTGCAGCATGTCCTCAAACGCGTCGCGGGTGTGGATTACAAGAGGCAGTTTCATTTTGTCCGCAAGTTTTATTTGGCGCACAAAGATATCGCGTTGCAGTTCCTTTGGGTGCGGCATATGGAAATAATCAAGGCCGCATTCACCGATAGCGACGATTTTTTTGGAGCGTTGTGTTAATGCCCAGCGTTCAAACTCGTCGGTATATAAATGTACCATGTGCGGGTGGACACCAAGCGTGCAATAGACGTTGTCGTGCGTGTTTGCAAAGGCAAGGCTTTGGGGGGATTCCTGTGTGCTGGCGCTTATTTCCACCACAAAAGCAAGACCGTCCCCGTTCAGACGGGTTGCGATGTCCGAGGCCCTTTCCGCCAACCTTGGGTCAAGTATATGACAATGACTGTCCGCAAGTAACATTGTTTCACGCTCCGGCGGCGATTTTGGTGACCTTGAATCTGCGGCGGCCGTCGGGAGTGTGAATCTCGACAGTTTCGCCCACTTTTTTGCCAAGTAATGCTTTACCAAGGGGGGCTTCGTTTGAAATATAAAAATGAGACGGGTCATTTTCGATGATGCCCGTGATGGTCCATTCTTGTTTGCGTTTGCTTGCGCCGATTTCTTCGATTGTGACTTTTGTCCCTACGTTGACGCACGAGGTATTGGCGCGGGCATAATGAAAAATATGTAAAAGCGGCAGCTTGTTTTGGATGCTTGCGATTTCGTCTTCCAAAATGGACTGCGCCTCGCGGGCGGCGGCGTATTCCGCATTTTCTTTAAGGTCACCGAATTCACGGGCCTCGCGAATGTTGTTGGCGGCTTCTTCGCGCTGGGAAATAAGTTCCTGCAAGCGAGCCTTCAGCATCCTTTCCCCTTTTGGTGTTACATAAATTTTTCCTTGTTCCATCTTGCACCTCCTGTGCGGCCTTGTACGACCTTACTCAAGGATATCGTCAAGCACAATATATGTCAAGCACGAATAATTTGTTTCGAACCGGGCAAGATATATCCATGAACAAAAAAACAACAATGAAATTGGTTACTTTGATATCGTTTGGCTTTCTTATGATTGGGGGTCTTAATTTTCTTTTGATGGGGCTGTTTAACTTTGACCTGTTTGCGGCAATCTTTGGAGGCACGGACGCAGTGGTAAGCCGTATCTTTTACAGCCTGTTCGGGATTGCGGCGGTGACATTGCTTTGTGTGGTGCTTTGGAAGGCCCTTATGGCCCCAAAAAAGACTGTGACAAAAACCACGACGGCGTAAAGCCGTTTTTTGTATCTTTAAGGTATCGGGGCGACGGGCAGGTCCACGAGGCAGACGTCCCTGTCTATCATTGCCAACGAGACCCCAAAGTGTTTCTTTACGATGCTGTCCACTGCTCCGCGGCCGTATGCCACCGCCAAAAAGCGGTCACGGCAACTTGGCGGTGCGCCGCGCTGGAGGTGTCCAAGGGTATTCATGCGGATTTGGCTGTCACCGCTTACGGTACAAAGTTCCTGCATATAGTTTGCGGCGTCAATCGCCTCTTGAATGGCGCTTGGGCCCTTTCGTTCCTGCATTATCATCATGCAACTTGTTTTGCCGGCTTTCCGCTTTGCGGCAAAGATATTCGCCACCATTTGCGGAGTGTGGCGGTTACCCTCCATGTCTATGATATCCGCAAAAGTTGCCTGGCCCACTGTGCGAGCCAAATCGTCACAATGGCGTCCCATAAGCAAAACCACATGGTCGCGTTGATTGGTTTCCATTGTCGCGCGCAGCATATCCACCATTTGAACGGCGGTTTCACACGCAGACGAGAAACCAAGGTTATGCCGGGTAGTAAACACGTCATTGTCTATGGTGGCGGGAACGCCGATAACCGGGATACCCGCTTTTTTAAGACGGCCGGCACCAATGAACGAGCCGTTACCGCCGATGACGATGACGGCCTCGAACCCATGCTTTTTTATGTTTGAAATTGCCGCGGTGAAACCCTGTTTGGTGGTGAATAACGGACTGCGCGCGGATTTGTAAACATAGCCGGAGATGCCCGATATGCCGATAACCTTTTCGGGGGTGACATAAGAGATGTTGTCATATATAAGACCGTCATAGCCGCTGAACGCCACCCAGGTTTCATAGCCGCGTGCACCGGCGTGCAGATATATTGCCTCCAGACAGGCATTCATTCCGGGTGCGTCGCCGCCGCTTGCAATTACGCATATTCGTTTCATTTGGACCTCCTTTGAGAACAAGTTTGTATATCACAGAAACTGTGATAAGCCAAATGAAAATTTGGCGTGCGTTATTTCCCTTGCTTATTTTAACTTGTTTGCGTATAATATCTAATATGGATAGTGAACAATTAATCGTGCACTGGGTCAATTCAGCCGAGCAAGATTTCATAACAATGAACATTCTTTTTGATAACAAAAGGTATATGCACAGTTTGTTTTTCGGACATCTTGTGATTGAAAAGTTATTAAAAGGCCTTTACGCGAAAACTCACCCTAAGGCACCTCACGCACCAAAGAGTCATTCATTACTTTTCCTTGCTGACAAATGTAATTTAAAAGTCGATGACAAAAAGGCAGATATTTTGTTTACAATCACAAGTTTCAACCTTGATTCAAGATACGAGGATGAAAAACAACGATTCCACAAACAATGCACAAAAGAATTTACAGCCGAAAACGTCAAAATTATTAAGGAGTTAAGAGAATGGTTAAAAACCTTGATAGCGAAATAATCGAAATAATAAACCAATACATAGCCGAAATCAAAAAACACTATAGGCTTGACTATGTATTTTTGTTCGGCTCTTTTGCAAATGGAACCCCACATGCCGACAGCGATATAGACATTGCAATCATTTCAAGTGATATTAAAGGCGTTTATGGTGAAAGGTTAAATTTCATGAGGTTCACACGTAAAATCGATTTACGTATCGAACCGCACCCAATAAGTATTGAAGACTATAAAACTAACGCGACAAGTCTTGTTAATGAAATCAAGCAGCATGGTATCCAGTTGTACACTGCTTAGCGCAACTTTTTTTGATAGCCTATTGCAAAGCGGTGGGCTTCGTCGCGGATGCGTTGGACAAGGCGCAGGGCGTAACTTCGTTTGTCGAGGATTATTGGTTCGGGTTTGTTGGGAAGAAACAGTTCGTTGTTTTCACTGAAAGCGGCGACGGATATGTTGGTGCCGGCAAATAATTCGCGCACGGCGGACAATTGCCCCCTGCCACCGTCCACAAATATAAGGTCAGGGGCGGGGCCAAAACTGTCGTCGTGGGTGCCAAGGCGGTTAAGGCGGCGGGTCAGTACCTCGTGCATGCTTAGCACGTCGTTGTTGCCTTCCCCGTGGCGGATGCGGAACTTTCGGTATAGTTTCTTTTCGGGGACACCATCAATGAATACCACCATTGACGCGACAACTCCCCCGCCGCCGAAGTGCGAGATGTCAAAGCATTCGATTTTTTTTAACCACCCCGTCACGGCGGGCGCCGTGCCACCCACAGAAACTACCCCGTCACGCCTACGGCGTGCCACCCCTTCCGCCCCCATGATTATCGCGGCAAGCTCCGCGCATGCGCCAAGGGTGAATTGGGTTTTGAATGCGATTTTTTCAATACTTGTTTCGATGTATTCGTGTGCGTTTTCCGCCGCCATGTCAAGAAGCTTGCGTTTGTATCCTTTAACGGCGTCGGTCACGATTTCGTCGGGTTGTATGTTTTCAAGATAGTATTGGGCGATGAATTCCTGCAACTTTTCGTCGTCGGGCAGGGGCGAATTGTTTTGGTTGGCAAAGTTTTGTACTCCGATAAGTTTGCCCGCACGTACGGTAAGCACCGAAACCACGAAAACGTCCGCGCGCGCGGCATACGCAAATGCGTCGCAGTTGACGTCGCGGCCGACCATGGTTATTGTGCGTTCTTTTAACTTGTCCAAAAATTTCAGGCTGTCGCGGTAACGGATTGCAAGTTCAAATTGGTTAAGCCCGGCGGCGCGTTCCATTTTTTGTGTAAGTATTTGCCGTGCCCCGTGGTCGCGTTCACCGCGAAGGAAACTTTTGATGTTGTCGATGATTGCCGCGTAATCCGTATGGGAAATTTTGCCCGCGCATGGGGCGGGACATTTATCCATTTGGTGGTTGATACACGGCACTTTTGCCATGTGGGTGCATTGGCGCACGCCAAAGACGTCTTGGATAACGTCAAGCAGTTCCCTTGCCCAAATTCCGTTGAAGTACGGGCCGAACATACCCCGTCGTGCCTGCGGCACGCCACCCCTTTCATTGAAAGGGGAATTATAAAAGGGGTTGCGTGTAACCTCCAGATATGGAAAGTCCGCGCGTACAATCCTTATATAGGGGAAACTTTTGTTGTCTTTTAACAAGATATTATAGTGCGGTTTGTGCTTTTTAATAAGATTGGCCTCCAGCCCCAGGGCGTCTTTTTCGGTCGAGCAGACAAGGTAATCAAAATCCGCAACACTGCCAAGCATTGCGGTGGTTTTGGCGTCGTGGCTGCCGCTTTTGAAATAGGAGTTTAAACGGTTGGGCAGATTCTTGGCTTTGCCGATATATATGACGTGGTTATTTGCGTCGCGCATGAGGTATACGCCCGCCTTTTGCGGAACAAGGCCCAGTTTTTCAATGATTTTGCTCATAAAACCAGTATACCAAAAATACTGTTGTAATTCCATAGCGAACATGGCATACTAGGTGCTATGGCGCGCAGCGACATATTGCCGACCGCCAGGGAGAAAATATGGACCGACAACAACCTCAACAATCTCAACCCCAGCCGCAAAAGCGGCGCAATCCATGGATGCCGTTTGTTTATCTTGGTATTGCGTTCATTGTTCTGCTGCTTATTTATAACTCTATGGGCGGATGCGGCCCTACTACCCCAAAGGGTTCCTTTTCGCGTTTTAAACAAGACATCGGACATCTTGAAGGCCATTATGCCCACAACGGAGAATGGAAATTCGACACCGCGAAACTTCAAACGCCCAGATATGAAAAAGACGCGCAAGGCAATGATGTAGTTGCAAAAGACGAAAATGGCGATTACATATTTGATGATGTGCTTGCGCCCGATGGTAACCCCATATTTTTGCCGACAAATAAAATTGAAGCCATCAAGCAACAAAATGCAACCTTTTATGTTCTTTGGAAGGTTGATTGCATAAAAAAAGACGGAACATATGACACCACAAAAGTCGGCAAGTTCAAAAGTGACCCCGGGGGACATGCCACCTATAGTTTTTATTATCAACAGCCTTATGATGTAAGTGCCATTTGGTCTGCATATGACAGTTGGGCCTCTGGTATTGCGACGGGGATTCTTGAACGTGTTGGTGATGCCGGTGCGGACGAGGACCTTAAAAAACTTGTTGCCACCGTGCAAAATGCAACCACACCAATCGAGGTTGATTCGTCCGCAGTTAAAGACAGTATTTTCAGCCTTACAAACATCATCAACGTCGTGTTGATTGCATTTGCGATTTTCGTGGTTATATTCCTTATTCGGTCGTTTTCCAACCGCGGCGGACTTGGTAACATGGGGCGTAACCGCGCAACCGTTACAATGGGCGGTGCGGTACGGTTTGCGGACGTCGCGGGTATCGAAGAAGAAAAAGAAGAAGTACAGGAAATTGTGCAATTCCTTCGCAATCCAAGCAAGTTCCTTGAACTTGGGGCGCGTATCCCAAAGGGTGTTCTTTTGGTGGGGCCGCCGGGTACCGGTAAGACACTTTTGGCAAAAGCCATTGCGGGCGAGGCCAAGGTTCATTTCTTTTCGATAAGCGGTTCAGACTTCAGCGAGATGCTTGTCGGTGTTGGGCCAAGCCGTATGCGCGACCTTTTTGAACAGGCCAAGGCAAATGCGCCGGCGATTATCTTTATCGACGAGATTGACAGTATCGCGCGTATGCGCGGTGTAGGCGTGAGCGGTGTCAGTGACGAAAACGAGCAAACGCTTAACCAATTACTTGTTCAAATGGATGGGTTTACCAAATCCGAGGGCGTTATCGTTATCGCCGCGACAAACCGTCCCGATGTCCTTGACCAGGCACTTTTGCGCCCCGGGCGATTTGACCGTCAAATCGTGGTGCAAATGCCCGACGTCAAAGGGCGCGAGCAAATCCTTAAAGTCCATGCCAAAGGCAAGCCCTTGGGCAGTGATGTGGATTTGAAACGGGTGGCGCAAATAATAAGCGGGTTTTCGGGTGCGGATATCGAGAACCTTTTGAACGAAGCCGCGATTATTGCCGCAAAAAAAGACAAGAAAAAAATCAATATGTCGGATATTACCGAGGGTATCAACAAGGTGTTGCTTGGCCCGCAAAAGCGCAGCCGTATTATTACCGACGCGGACAAGAAAATCACAGCATATCACGAGGCAGGACACGCAATTGTGTCGCGCGTATTGCAACCCGACCAAACGGTGCAAGAAGTTTCAATCATTCCGCGCGGAATGGCGGCGGGGTATACCCTTACCAACGAAAAAGACATCGAAAGTACCCACAAGTCACGTACCATTCTTAATGCCCACTTGGCGGTATTTATGGCGGGGCGTGTCGCGGAACAAATGTTTGTCGGGGATATCTGTACGGGCTGTTCCAATGACCTTAAAGTGGCGACCAACCTTGCGGAACGCATGGTTACCGAGTTTGGTATGTCGGAAAAACTTGGCCCCTTGTTCTTTGGTAAAGAGCAAGAGATGGCGCTGCGTCTTTATAACGCGCAAAATCCGCACAGCGAGCAGCTTCAGGCACTTATTGACAGCGAAGTAAAAACCCTTATCCTTAATGCGGAAAAAAGCGCACAGGATATCCTGAAGGCATTGAAAGCCAAAGTTGATGTAATGGCGGGCGTGTTGCTTGAGCGTGAAACCATTTACGCCGCGGACATTGCACTTATCATGGAAGGCAAAAGCGTAAAAGCAGTAATCACCGAAATGGAAAAGCGTGATAAACAAGCACGCGAGCAAGAGCAAAAAGACAAAATCGAAGCCGACCTTGCGGCATTGGAACGCGACCTTGAACATATCATGTATTTGTCGCAAAGTTTCGTTGCGCAAAAACTTGCGAATGAAAGTGTACTTGAAAAGTTAAAGGCAAACATGGAACTTGCCCGAAGTGTTGTGCGAAGCGGCGCGATATTAACTCATCTTCCTACTCTTGACAACCTTGAAATATATGCTACAATGGTTACACCAAAAAAAGAGGAAGCACCCTCGAAGCCGGCCAAGAAACCGGCGGTAAAGAAAAAAACAACGGAGAGCAAGACGAATGAAAAAACCTGATTGGGTCAAAAACATCACAGTAAAAATGGTTGTCGTTTGGGCGGTATGTTTTGTTGCCTTTTTGGTGGTGGCGTTTGGGTCGGTTGCCCTTGGACTTGGAGTATCAAAGGTCACATACGGCGCGAACCAGTTAATAAACAAAGATAACATCTTTTATGTAGAATACCGCAACGAAAACCATACAAAACAGTTGCTTAATATTGATGAAACAATGCACGCACAACCGATTGGTCAAATGCTTGACCACCTGCGTGACGGCGGGAAAACTAATAAACTTGCAAATCTTTTCCGGGGAAACCCAACCAGGTACACGGTGGGAAATAATAACGTTACCGACTCGCTTTATATGTCGTCATTTACGCACAAGTACTCGCAGAATTCCATTATTATTTGGCTTGTCGCACCACAGCACAGCATAGAGGCAAATGCGGCAAAGACCTCGTTTTCCCTGAAGGCAAGCACACAAGACAGCAACGCAACCCAAATATACGCGATTTGCATACCGCTTGATAACATTGAAAACCGTTTCCAGGAACAGACCTGGTTTTTGCTTACACGAAATCCCAATACTATATCCATTTACGGGGCACTTACAATGGCCAACGTTGTCACCACGCATGGGAACTATTATCAACTTGGAAAGTTTGTAAATGACCTTTATGTGCGCCTGTGACACAACGATTGCCGCAATAGCAACACCGCCGGGTAACAGCGGTGTCGGTATCGTGCGCATAAGCGGGCCGCAGGCGGTTCAAATTGCCGGGAAAATACTTTCAAAGCCAATCCCGAAACCGCGGTATGCGGCGTTTACAAAGGTAACCCTTGGCGCGGTACAAGACGATGCAGTGGTGATTTACTTCCCCGCCCCGTTTTCATTCACGGGCGAGGACATCGTGGAGATTCAATGCCATGGGGGGGCGTTGTTGCTTGAAAAGGTTTTGGCCGCCATTATAAAAAACGGCGCAAAAATGGCCGCGGCGGGAGAGTTTTCACGGCGGGCACTTTTAAACGGCAAAATCACGCTTGACCGCGCGGAAGCCCTTGCAACAATAATTCATGCGGAAAGCGACGCGGAACTTGCAAGTGCGTCGGATTTTTTAAGCGGCGCATTTGCCGAACAAATGGCAAAGGTGGAGCAAAGCCTTGTGGAGATATCCGCAAGCGTCGAGGCGGCACTTGACCATCCGGAAGAGGTTGCCCTGCCCCGCGATTTGGCGGCAACTGTGCGCGGCCTTGTAAAGACGCTTTCCCGATTTACGGACACCGCGGCGGCGTCAAAGTTTACCTATGACGGGATTCGCGTTGCCATTTTGGGGCGACCCAATGTGGGAAAGAGTTCGTTGTTCAATGCGCTTTTGGGCTCGTCGCGCAGTATCGTCACCGAAATCCCCGGCACCACCACCGACACGGTAAGCGAGACGGTACAAATCGGCGGGTACAAGGTGCGGTTGATTGACACCGCGGGGATACGTACCTCGGACAATAAAATCGAACAATTGGGGGTCGCGCGCAGTCGCGCCGCCGCGCGTGAATGTGATATTGCATTAATCGTGGGAGAGATGGCACCCGAGATTTTGGTTTTGACGGCGGGCAAGCCGCAAATCGTGGTTGCACGCGAAGATACTTCGGAAAAAATCAAAAAACAAATCATCGAAAAAACGGTGGGGGCACTTGGGCGTGTGCAGTCGCGTACCATTGTGAATGCGAGGCAACTTGAGCAGTTACAGCGGGCGAAAGCCGCGCTTGAAAGTGCGCTTGCGGCGATTAAGACGGATACTGTGGATTGTGTGGCGTCGGATATACGGACTGCGCTTTATCATGTGGGAAATGTTACGGGGACGAATGCCACCGAGGCGGTTTTGGACGAGATTTTTTCACGGTTTTGTTTGGGAAAGTAAGTCGTTACTCTGACATGAATAACAATTTGCAGCGCAAAATTTTGTGTGATATAACAATAATCAAGTTATTGTTGTATCACAATTTCTTGTGATACCTTTTAACAACTGCGTTCCCGTTCCAAACCCCCAATAAATCAAGGGTTTTCAAGGGGCAATCGTAAAATCGTATTTAATTGTCAAAGGGTGTGTGAGTGAAATAATGCGTGATAATTATGCTGATTTCTTGGTGTTGATTAAGTCAATAGATTTCAATTCGGTTTCGTCATTGATATGAGTATAAACCGCTTTCGTCATTCTTGACCCTTTCGCATGACCTATCCACTTTTGAATAATTAACTCGTCAATTCCTTTTTCGTGGCAACGAGTAACAAAGGTATGCCGTAGTTCGTGTATTGTCATTCGTGGCAAGTCGTGCTTTTTGAGCAATTTCGTAAGCCATAGTCCAAGTGTCGCACCATTGTAATTTTCGTATATTCTTTTGTTCGGGTCGTGGTCTTTGTATTTCAAAAGAATTGTTTTTGTTAGGTCAAACATTGGCATTGTTCGTTTGCTCGCTTGATTTTTTGTTTCCAAGTCATCGGGGTAATTGTGGTCGTAACTCTCGTCAATTCGCAAGGTGTTTTGTTTGAAATTAAAATCATTTGGTCGTAGGGCAAGCATTTCGCCTTTGCGTAGTCCTTGCAAGTCGCAGATTAACAATGGCTCAAACTTTTCCAAGTTTTTCAAACATAATTCAATAAACCTGTTTTCTTGCTCTGGTGTAAATGCTTTCTTTTCAAACTTTGCAAATTGTTTTGGCTTTGGCAATATCAATGTCGGGTTTGTTTCCACAATGCGATTGTTAAATGCTATTGCGAACATTTGACGGCAAAGATTATGTATCTTGTCCTTTGACCGACAACCGACAGTTTCGTTAATTGCCTTTGACAACATTAAACTTGTGATTTCGTTCATGTTGGTGTTGTGCAATTTCCACAAGTATAATGTGAAAGTTTTTTTGAAATCGTCTATTGTTGCTTGTCTTACATTCCCAACCTTGTATGAGTTCAACCACTCGTCAAACCATTCTTTTAATGTATAGGTCGTTGCGGTCTTTACTTGCGGTTGCGGTGGTGCTGATATTATCGTGTCCACCTTTGCCAAAAACTTTTCTGCTTGTTCGATTTCGATTTTGTCGCAAACTACTTTCAATTTGTTGTAGCAGTCAATTTGTGTCCTGCCGTAAACTGTAAATACCTTGCCATTCCACCGAACCCGAACATACCAATTTCCCCTTTGGTGTCTTGTAATTGTTTTTCCCTTGTATGTCATTTTTTTAATTCAAGGTCAAAACAGAATGTTGTTTGTTCACGCACTATTTAGTTTTCAATGTTCACTCGAAAGTTTGCCGAAAAACAAACTTTTCACAAATCTATTATACAATAAAAGACACAATTTGACAAGGTTAAAAGTTGCAAATAAACCCATAAAATGATAAAATACATCGTCATGGATAATGAAAAAATACCAAAACGATTACGAGCAAGACGAAACGGCTTTACAGTTCCCAACCCATTTTTGACCGAGAATGTAAAAGTCGTAGACATTAACAATTTGACTGACGAACAAAAAGCCATGCCACGCATGAGCCATGATTATAGTTTTCTCAAACAAGAAAAGTATGCCGACCTTATTGATTTCTTTTGGGTGGAATACAAGAAAAACAAAGTCAAAGACGATAACAGCACCGCCGAGTTAGTTTTAGGCGAAAGACCCTTTTTCAAAAACTATGAATGCGCCAAAGAGTTTTTTAAGCGTGTTGATTTCGTAGAGTATTTTTGTTTCAAATACGAGAAAGGCGAAAAGACAGGGCTTTTACATTTGCAAGGTTTCATGCGATATAACAAACCGCTTGACATGAAAACTGTTCACAAGATTTACCCGACAATACATCTTGACCCAAGTTATGGCACAAACAACGAATGCCGAGATTATTGCATGAAAGACGCAACAAGTATTGAGGGATATGACTTTTACGAGTTTGGAAACTTTGTCGAGGAAGCACAACGCACCGACATGAGAAAACTTGCCAAAGATATTAAAGAGGGCAAGTCGTATGACGAGATGTTTGACGATTACACTTGGCTGATGATACAAAGTGGCGACAAAATTATGAAAGCCATGCAAAAGCACAAGCAAGAAAGATTTAAGAATGTCGTGCGACAACTACATATAACCTATATTTACGGCAAAGAGGGTGCAGGCAAAACAACATACCCCGAAAGAGTTTTAGGATATGAGCCAATGCAAATCGGTATCGTGGGTGAATACAACACAACAGGAATGTTTGACGAATATGACGGACAAGACATAATCGTATTTGACGAGTTTGACAGTCAAATTGATTTAACCAAAATGAACAAATACCTTGACGGCAGACCTTGTTCGTTGCATGGCAGACAATATAACCGAGTGGCTTGCTATACAAAGGTTTTTATTATGTCAAATTATCCGCTTGCCGACCTTTACAAGAAAGCACGAAATGAGCAAGGCAAAGAGCCGTCATACAAGGGCTTTGTGCGTAGGATAAACGAGATAATCTATATGCCTGATTTCAACACTTACGAGTGGCAGAAAGGCAGACCGACTGACGAGGTTATCGCAACACTTGAAACGCAAGGTGCAAAGATTAAACTATTGCCACAATCGGCAGAACAAATTAAAATAGGCGAGGTGCAAAAATGAAACTTATCATTTTGAAAAGAGGCAGATATGAAAAAGTCAAAAGCGGTCAAATGACAACTTGGCTGACATTAAATGACGATTTTGCAAAGTCAATTCAAACCGGCGACTTGCTGCGTATTATGGACGACAAGACAAGCGAGGTTTGTTATGCCCAATGTATCGGCTTTTACTCTTACGGCTCGTTTGAGGAATTGTATAACAAGTGCGACAAAAATACACTTGGATATGACGGCAGCGACAAAAACAACATTGAGAAAATCAAAAAAGATATGTATGAACAATGCAGCCCCGAAGCCGAAAAAAAACATGGTGTGCGTGGTATCGCATTTGAATACTTGCCCGATTTCAAAACCGCTGACGAAATGACACAAGAGGAATTAGAGGCATTGTTCAAACACCTTAACAAAGAGTGCAAAAGCACATTCAGGCAAACTTTCAAGTATTTTGACAAAGCCGAGCAAACAATATGTTATTTGACCCACCTTGCCAAACATCAACCCGACATTCTTTTTGACAACATAGACGAATTAAATTATGACATATTCAAGTGGACTTTGACCGAGCATATTGTAAAGGCAAAGAAACTACTTGATACATTACAAGAGAAAGAGGACGAGGTTAATTTTCCTGTAAAACATAAATATAAATTGCCCGACACATACACCGACAAACCCAAAAAATAGTGCCGTTGCTTTTGTTTGTTCCCTCGTCGCCTTGCCATACAAACGCATACACGCAAAAAGCAGTCAAGGGCGGTTTATCCGTTCACTTTACCCTTGACTGCTTTTTGTGGGTATGCTACCGAAAGGGCAAGGCACGAGGGCAACAAACAAAACACACCAAGCCACGCAACACGCACCAACCCAATCCGTTCCCTTTGAGCCGAAAACATTTAACTACTCGACTTTTTCGCCAAGTATTATTTTGGGCATTGTAGTAAGGCAGCGTGTCCATCGCTTGTAAAACTTTTCCATAGCGGGTTTATAGCAATCTGCGTGTGCTTGTTCGTTTTCAAGTTCCCAATATAAAACATAAGTTATTTTATCCATTACTCTCGTTAAGCGGATAGGCAACTCGCCATTTTTAACTGCGTCAAAATCTTTTTGGCGGTGCGTTCTTTTAATATACTTAATATCAATAACGCCTTTTTGTTGTTTATAGAACGCTGCAACATCACGCATTAGTTCTTCAATTTCTTGTTCCTTGTTCGGCTTGGCTTCGTAAATACAAATCTCATAAAACATATTCTTTTACTCCTTATGATTTCTAATTCAATTTACCGCTTTTTTGTGCATGCCTTATTTTATCACAACTCTTTAACAAAGTCGCCTAAAAACCTTATCAAATCCTTTTCGTCATATCTAATTCGCAACAACCCTATATTGTTTTGTTCGCAATACTCGGTCTTGATTTTATCGTGTTTTTGCGTTATCAAAAATCTTTCTTTTCCGTTGCTATATTGCATTGGCTCAAAATGTTGTAATCCGTCAAACTCTATACAAAAATTGTAGTCGGGCAAGTAAAAATCAAATCGTAAAAGTTTCTTGTCGCCACGACAATCGTCAAATGTCTTTTGGCTTTCAAACTTTATTTTATTATCCGTCAAGAATTGATTTATTTGTTTTTCGCCTTTTGAACTATCGCAATAAAAACAACATTCATACATCAACAAATTATTTACTGTTGTTCTAAACTCTCTACCGCATACATTATGCAAAAATCTTATTTTTGAGAAATTATTTTTGTAGTCATTTATGTCAACAATGGCAAACTCTGGTATGGTCTTAAACTTTTCAACTATCTTTTTTCTTTCGTTATCTCTGCGAGATTTTTCTATTTCGCCACGATTACATTTCGGGCAAGGGTGTAATTGATATTTAATTTGGTTATATGTTGTTTTGAAAATCGTTCCGCAAGGTATATGCCTTATTTCAATCCCTTTGGTGTTTTTGTCGTTCTTTGATATGAACTCATATTCGCTGCCGATTGTATCTTTTATGCGTTGCTTGATTTCGTCAACTGATACGACATACCCAACACAAAAAGCACAACCGCCAATTCCACGATAAAAATTATGCGGATATGCGTCAAACACATTTCCGCAATCATTACATTTGATTTTGACTTTTGTTGTTTGTTTTTTATATTCGCCAATCAATTCAAATCTGCCATTGTAGTTTTCTTGGATTTTATTTGCAATTTCATTTGTTGTAAATCGTTGTTTGTCTGCCATGTTCAATTTCCCACAAATAGGGCAATTCGGGATTGACATCATTTTCCTTGGTGTCTTTTTATAGATATGACCGCAAGAAATATCTTTATATTGTATCTTGGTGTTTTGGTCAACATAGGTGTCAATCGGCTCATATCGTCCGTTGAACTTTTTATTCAACCTTTTAATATGGTCATCATGCGAATAAATCTTTTCTTGACATTCACAATGTGCATAGTTTTTTGCATTTAATAAAACATCGGGTGTTCTTTCAATTATTTTGCCACACTTACATTTGAACTTCTTTTTTGTTTTACAATTTAAGTATTCGTTATCAAGTGGCTCGAATTGGTCGCCATATATATTTCTTAATTCAAATAGAAATTGGTCAAAAGTTTTTCTTGTGCCGTTCATAAAGTGATTGTAGCATTTTCAAAGGGATTTGAAAAGCAACACAATGATTTTGCGTAGTAACCCACCACGAAAAAAGCAGACGAACAAAAAACGGCAAGGGCAACAAAAAGCGGTTGCGGGTGGTGGCAAAGGCGGTGGGCTTGCCCCGCCTTGCCACCGCACCGCTTTTGGCTTGCCGTTTTTGTCGGCTTTCGTGGGGTCGCAAATTGACAATAAAAAACAAACCTTTCGGCTTGTTCTTTTAACAACATTCGGTTTTAACCTTTCAAACTCCTTTTTCTTTTTAATTCTTTCCGCTTTGCGTGAAAGTGTGCGTGAAACTGTGAGTGAAAGCCATTCAAACCCTCAAATAATGCGGTTTTACTGATGTTTTGTTGCAGTTGTTAAAAGGTTGTGATATAATAAATTATGAAAGTTATTTGCATAACAGGATTGCCTGGCTCTGGAAAGACCACGGCGCAAATAGCCTTGAAAGACAATTTATCAAATGTTGGAATTGTCGAAGGCGATAAGATACTTGCCCAAGATAATTATGCCATTGCACTGCCTATACTTGAACAAGTGTATGGTATAGAAGGCATGACATTTCGAGATGTGGCTGCTGGATTGGGAACGGCTACCGATGAGCAACGGCCTGGACTTATAGAAAAGGCAAAAAGGTTTATGGACATTTTATCGGTTCAGTTAGACGAGAAAATGCGTGAACAAATTGAACAATTCAGACAAGAAGGAAAAAACAATGTCGTTGTCGAATATGTAGGGCTTGTTGATAGTTTTCTCGCAAATGAAAAAATTGGACATCCAAGTGTTTGGGCTATGGCAGATGAACGCATTTTGATAGACACAGATGAGGCGAAGCGAAAAGAAAACCTTGAAAAAAGAGAAAACAACAACACAAGCATTAATAGTGATAATGCCGTTTTGCGTGGTCGCCAAATTGCACACAAATACGTTGTGCACGTTGAAAACATTAAATCCGTATTCAATGCAATGAAAGAAAATGGAGAACGTGGCGCAATCCATAATAATTATGACGAGCAATATTACAAAGACGTAATGGGTGTGTGCTCTGGCATTATTGAAACAGACAAGTTAAGCAATCCACAACATTATGTAAAAAAATTAAGCGCAATGCTTAACGATGAACAAAAGCAAAACTTAATATCACAATTTGGTGAAAAAGCAGAACAGTTAACAGACCACGAAAAACTGCAAATACTTGAAGGACTTGCTATGGTAGTACAACAACAAGCACCGCAATCGCAAGGCGGACCAGAAGATGATAGATAAACACGAGTACGACGTCATTGTTATTGGTGCGGGGCACGCGGGGTGCGAGGCGGCACACGCGGCGGCGCGCCTTGGCAGGCGGGTGCTTTTGACGTGTATAGACATCAAGTCCGTTGCATATTTGGCGTGCAACCCGTCCATTGGCGGCGTGGGCAAAAGCCATCTTGTTTATGAAATTGACGCGCTTGGCGGCCTTATGGGCAAAGTTGCGGACGCCACGTGTATCCAGATGAGGACGCTTAACCGCACAAACGGCCCGGCGGTCCAGGCATTGCGCGCCCAGGTGGATAAACATGCGTACCACGCCAAGATGTTGGAGACATTGCGCGCCGTGCCAAATATTACTATGCGGGAATGTGAGGTCGCGGAAATATTGCACAGCGAAGGCCGCGTGACGGGTGTAAAGACCGCAGACGGGACAGCAATACCGTGCAAGGCGGTCGTTATTGCCACCGGGGTGTATCTTAACAGCAATGTCCTTGTGGGGCATAAAAGTACCCCGTCGGGACCCGCGGGATTTGCGCCTGCGACGCATTTGACGAAATCGCTTTTGGCACTTGGGTTAGAGATACGGCGGTTCAAAACGGGTACCCCGCCCCGTGTGGCGGCGGGAAGCATCGATTTTGACCGGACACTTCCCCAACCCGGGGATACCGACGCGCATTTCAGTTTCCTATCCACCGCGCCCGTGAATAATGTCGTTGCGTGTCACCTTACGTACACCAATGCCGTCACGCATCAAATCATACGCGACAATATTAAAAAGTCCGCCATGTACAGCGGCCTTATAAAAGGCGTCGGGGCGCGTTACTGCCCAAGTATCGAGGACAAAATTGTGCGCTTTGCAACGGCCGAGCGGCACCAAGTTTTTTTAGAGCCCGAGAGTCTTTCCACCGATGAAGTGTATTTGCAGGGTCTTTCCACAAGTTTACCGGCGGATATCCAAAAACAACTGGTACATTCAATTGACGGGTTGCAAAATGCCAAGATTTTGCGCGGTGCATATGCCATTGAATATGATTGCATTAACAGTCTGCAACTGTTCCCCACGCTTGAATATAAAAACTTGCGCAACCTGTTTTTCGCGGGACAAATCAACGGCACAAGCGGTTACGAGGAGGCCGCTGCCCAGGGCCTTGTGGCGGGGATAAATGCGGTGCGTGCGACAACTTTTTCGCGCACCAGTTCGTACATTGGGGTGCTTGTTGATGACCTTGTGACCGTCGGGACGATGGAGCCGTACCGAATGTTTACAAGTCGTGCGGAACACCGCCTTTATTTGCGGCAGGATAACGCCGACCAGAGGCTTACCCCCATTGGGCGCGAGATTGGCCTTGTAGATGATGAACGGTGGCAGACGTTTCAGCGCAAAATGGAGTTGATTAGGCAAGGCGAGCAACTTGAAACGGTTATTATCGAAAAGAAGTATGCGGGGTATTTGCAGCGTGAACAAGGGGTACTTGCGGATATTCGCCGGTGCGAGATGACCCTGTTGCCGCCCGACCTTGATTATGCGCGCATAACGGCCCTTCGAAAAGAATCGCAGATAAAACTTGCCCAAATACGGCCGCATAATATTGCCCAGGCGGGGCGGATATCGGGGGTTACGCCGGCGGATATTAATGTGCTGTTGGTGTGGCTTAAAAAAAATCAAGGTATTGTGATTTAAATACCTTTCAAGTTACTTGTAGTCTTCTTCGTCGTCGTCAGGGTCTTCGTCGTCTTCGTCTTCATCCTCGTCGTCAAGGGTATCGTCAAAATCGTCAAGAGGGTCGATGCTTTTTTCATCGCTGTCTTCTTCTTCCTCTTCTTCGATTTCCATACCAAGGATGTTCAGGTCGTCTTCGTCTTCATCTTCGTCCGCTTCGTCATCGTCCTCGGTGTCTGCTGCGATAACGCCGCCGTAAAGTTGGTCAAGTTCCTCTTCGGTAAGGTCGCTTTCGCTTACGCAGGTACTGCAGACATTTTCATCCTCTGTGATGTGGTTGACTTTGCAAATGGGACAAAGGCCCAACGTGTTGACCTCTTCCCCGACTATGCCGCCGACGTGCAGGCTCATTTCCTGTTTGCATACGGGACAAAGCTTGTCCTTTTTCAGGATGAAGTTCAACTCGCATCGCGGGCATTTAATGTAGACATTTTTCATGACACTTATTATATACAAGAATTTTCAAAATGCAACTGTTTAACAAAGATTATTGGCCTTTTGACAGTTGTTCAAACGCGGCGTCTTTGCTTAGTTTAAGGTATTTTCTGTCGCGCGCGGCTTGGCGATACAGGATTGTCACGAATATCAGGCCAAGCAACAATGTGCCGCCCGCAATCATGGCGCCGATTTCGATTGGGGTAAAGCGGCCTTTGTTGTTTTGCCCATCAAGAATGGCCTCCAGTTCGGCGATGCGTGCATCAAGGTCCGCTGTGACTGCCGCGATATTTTCGTTCTTCAAAGTGGTAATTGCAGAGTTAAGCGCGGCGATTTGCTTTTCGACTTCGGCTTTTTCAACGTATGTTTTGCCAAGGTCGGTGATACTTTTTTCCAAGAGGGCAACGCCTTGCCAAATCGCGACGTCGTCGTATGCCACCGTCTGGATGGCGCTTATATCGGTAGCGATTTTGTCAAATAAATCAGTATAGTTTTGGGTGACCTTGCCACCTGTGTTGTTCATTTCAAATAAAAGCGCGGTCACGTCGGTCAGCAAGTCCGATATAAGGCCGCCAAGTACCTCGTCTTCCGTTTCCAATGCGCCGATTGCCGTGATGTGTCCGCTCACCGTGCCAAGCATAGTTGTATAATCCGTTTCCAATGTGCCCACACGAGTGTTCAAACCGCTTAAAGTCGTTTCCAGACCGGATACTGTGAAATTCAACGTGGTATAGTCGCCTTTCACTGTGTTTAATTCGGTCAACAAGTCCGTAACTCGTTTTTCCAACAGAACCGTTATTGTAAGTCCCATATTTAATGTCGGGATGTTTTTGTTTGTTCCGCTGCCACTGGTGCCAAGTCCAAGTTGACCCTCGCTATTTTGCCCAAACACATACAAGTCGCCGTTTTCGGCAACGGCAAGGGAGTGATTGTTGCTCGCCGAGATTGCTTTGTATTTGCGGTTGTCGTTTTTCACATGCTGTGGGATACTTGCGTTTAGGGATGCGCCAATGCCAAGTTGACCCGAACTTGCTTCCCCCCACGAGTATAAACTGCCGTTTTCCGCAATAGCAAGAGTGTGGTATCCACTGGTTGAGATTGCTTTGTATTTACGACCGCCGCTATACACAAGGGTTGGGATGTTAACATTTCCGTCGCTACCGCCTATGCCCAGGTAGTAATAAGTGTTGTCTCCCCACGCATACAATTCACCGTTTTCGGCAATGGCATATGAGCAATTGTCACCCGCGGCGATGGCTTTGTACTTGCGGCCGCCATTGTTTACATGTTGCGGGGTGTCATAGTATGTAAGATTATTAACTCCAAGTTGGCCATAATCGTTACGCCCCCATGCGTAAAGGTCACCGTTTTCCGCGATAGCAAGGTTGTGGGCGTCACCCGCCGCGATTGCCTTGTACTTGCGGGATGTCCAACCCGGGTTTACGTCATGTGGGAAATGAAAGGTGGGATACATAAAGCCGTCTCCTTGCCCGATTTGACCATGGATGTTACTTCCCCACGCGTACAGGGTGCCACCTTCATCGAGGGCAAGAGAGTGATTGCCACCCGCCGCAATCGCTTTAACTTGAACATTCGGCGTATTATAAAAAGTTACTAACTGGGGGGTATTATACTGTGGTGCAGCGTAACTAAGTCCAAGTTGATCGGAAGCATTATTTCCCCACGAAAATAATTTGCCGGTTGATGTGATTGCAAGGGTGTGGCTTTGACCCGCCGCAATGGCGCCCCACTTGTGGTTTTCTATCACTGGTTGGGGGGAATTGTATGACGTTGTGTTGCCAAGTCCAAGACGACCACTTGAACCATTGCCCCACGCACATAAATCGCCGTTTGCCGCAATGGCGAAACTGCTGTGGCCGCCCGCCGCAATTGCCAAAGGGGCGTCCTTGGAAACCAGAAACGCATTAATTTGCTGTTGCAGCTGGTCACCAAGTATGGTAAGGATTAGGGGAACAAATGTCGGGAGGTTGTGGGGTGCCATATTATCACCAAGCCCAAGTTGACCGCTGCCACCGTCTCCCATTCCATATAAACTGCTGTTTTCCGAAATGGCAAGGGAATGATAGCTGCCCGCTGCAATTGCTTTGTATTTACGGAAGCCGTCACTTACGTGCATCGGGGTATCGAGGTCGACATATGGCCATGTATTTCCAAGTCCAAGATGACCAACGCCGCCAGCACCCCATGCGTATAAATCGCCATTTTCAGCAATTGCAAGGGAAAATGAGTTGCCCGCTGCGATTGCCCTATATTTACGGCTGCCGGCACTTACGTGCTGCGGGGTGTTGTGGGCGTTTTCATCACCAAGGCCGAGTTGACTGTTATCGGCATATCCCCATGCATACAGGTCGCCGTTTTCCGCGATTGCAAGGGTGTGGTCGGAACCCGCCGAAACTGCCTTATATTTACGGCCGCCGTCACTTACGTGCTGGGGATAGTCGTAGGCGTTTGTATCTCCAAGTCCAAGATGACCATAACCACCGGGCCCCCATGCATACAAATCACCGTTTTCCGCAATAGCAAGGGCGAAATCGTTGTATCCCACCGCGATTGCTTTATACTTGCGGCCGCCGGGTACGGGCTGCGGGGTGTCTGCATTACCACCTGTGTAACCAAGTCCAAGACTGCCGTTATAATTCGAACCCATCGAGTACAAGTCACCATTTTCCGCGATGGCAAAGGAACAATTCACACTTACCCCGATTGCTTTGTACTTGCGGGCGCCGTTACTTACATGTTGCGGGGTGGTATGGGAATCCTCGTTACCAAGTCCAAGTTTGCCGCTGCCGCCGTCTCCCCACGCATATAAATCGCCGTTTGCCGCAATAGCCAGAGAGTGACCGTAACCAGTAGCGACTGCTTTATATTTACGGTTGCCGTCACGTACGTGCTCTGGGGCGGCACGATAATCCATATCATCAAATCCAAGTTGACCATAGTCATTATTGCCCCACGCATACAAATCGCCATTTTCCGCGATAGCAAAAGAATT
>Ga0123353_10000688_pt1 | contig 41343 bp, 54 predicted proteins | sample TergutLab28metaG_3_FD_92763 | JGI IMG/M metagenome (GOLD analysis project Ga0123353, IMG submission 92763) | Labiotermes labralis P3 segment gut microbial communities from Petit-Saut dam, French Guiana - Lab288 P3 | ecosystem: Host-associated > Arthropoda: Insects > Digestive system > Gut ... | reverse complement strand
TGCCGGCGAAGGAACATATACACACGCACCGGGATATTACGAAGCCAAAACCCGGTTACACCTACGGCACCTACCGAAACAGCCAGTACAAGTGCCGCTTGCAAGTCAAATGTATTGATAATGCCTACCATGCATACCTCTCCCTTGAAAAAAGATAACGCGACCGGGACGAACCCGATCGCGCTTGTGGTTGTTTGACTTACTATTCCGCGTGCTACGCGCTTTCCGCCATTTGTAGGAATTGTTGTTCGGACAGAACCGGAACGCCCAGCGATTGGGCTTTACCCAGCTTGCTCCCCGCTTTGTCGCCCGCGATGAGGTAATCGGTAGCCTTCGATACCGCGCTTCCCGCTTTCGCACCCAACGATTCGATACGTGCGTTGATGCTGTCACGAGTGAAATGGTTCAACTTACCCGTGACGACGATGGTGCGCCCGTCAAAGGGATTACCCGAGGTTTCCGTTGTTGTGGTAGCCGTAGTGGGGGGTTTGTTTTCAATAGTAGTCATATCCTGTAACTCCTTCCAAAGTGTTTGATTTTCGGTTTTGGTAAACCATTCGTGGATGTTGCGGTGCAGGGTTTCGCCGAAGCCGTCCAACCGGGTGAAATCGAACCCATCGGCTACGGCGGCTTCAAAGGCAGCAAGGCTACGGTCAAATCGTTTACCCAGTTCCTTGCTTGCGGTGCGTCCGACCATCGGTATGTCCATCGAAATGACGAACCGCTCGAAAGTGGTCGCCCTGCTGCGTTGGATAGCGTCCCACAACCGCGTCCATGACTTCGTCCCGAAACCCTCCGTTTGCTGTACCTCCCGTTCGTAACGGTCAAGACGGTAGATGTCCGTGAAGTCTTTGAGCCAACCGTGGGGAATGAACTTCTCCAGCGTAGCCTCGGATAACCCTTCGATGTCCAACGCTTTCTTACCAACGAAGTGAACGAACCGGCGCAAGCGTTGTTCACCGCATCCCGCGTTATCACAACGAAGTACCCGTACTACCCGACCCCTATCGTTTTCGGTTTCCTTAATCCGTGTCTGCGAATCACAGGACGGGCAACGCAGGGGGAACAACCTCACCGCGTCGAATCGCCCGCGGTCAAGGTTGTCTTCGATGTGGGGGATAATCATGTTCCGCTTGCTGACAAGAACCCTGCACCCCGGCATCAGTTCCAGCTCCGTTATAAAGGTCAGGTTGTGAAGGGTAGCCCGCGATACCTCGCACCCGTCTATCTCCACCGAGTCAAACAACGCGACAGGTGATAACTCCCCGTTGCGCGAGGGTTGCCATTCGATACCCCGCAGGTTCGTTTCGTGCAGGTCGTCTTCAAACTTAAACGCCAACCCGTCCTTGTAGTGGTGACCCGTCCGTCCGCATGATTGGGAGAAAGGGATGTCGTCATACGTAACCACGATACCGTCAATGGGAAAACCATGCGCTTCCGATAACGTCCGCAGGTTGGAAATGATATTGGAGATTATCTGTCCTGATGAATTAACATCGGGGCGGATAAACCTACAGGGGGAGAACCCCAATCGACCCAACGCGAACAGTTTCCAATACTTACTCACAGCTTCTTTGGGGACTTCATCCAACCCCTCAATCACCCCGAAGGGTGAAAACACCAACCCGCGTCCGGCACAAGCCTTGGCATCGTGGCAACGGATGGACCCCGCCGCCATGTTCCGTGCGTTCTTGTAGGGGTTGCCGCTGCTGTCCCGCAGGGTTTCCTTCAACTTATCGAAAGTCGGCTTGGTGATGTAAACCTCCCCGACTACGACCAAGCGATTCCTGTACGAAATCCGTGCGGGTATACCCTCAATGGCGCGGGCATTGTGTGTGATGACTTCACCTTCGTCGCCATTGCCCCGGGTGGATGCACGAACGAGTGAACCTCCCTCGTATTCCAACTTCACCGTCAGCCCATCCAGCTTGTGCATGAGTATGACCTGGTGACCGCCGATGAAACGCATAAGGTCGTTCATGTCCTTGGTTTTATCCAACGACAGCAGCGGTATGGTGTGGGTGGTTTTATCCAACCCGTCAACCGCTTCGTAGCCGACGGTCTGCGTAGGGGAGTTGCTCATGGTGAACCCCGTCTTGCGCTCCAGTTCCGCCAGTTCGTCGAAGTAGCGGTCATACACCGCATCGGAAACCGTCGGCTCGTTGAGAGCGTAATATTCATACCGCCATTGGTTAAGCGTTGCGGTCAGTTCGCGGATTCTGTTGATGTGTTCGTTTTGCAAGATAGATACCTCCTTACATACAACACCCCCGGCGAATTTCGCCGAGGGCATTATTTGGTGTTGACGTTGTTTGTTTTCGCGTTTGTTCCCATGTCCGTTCTGTTATTCGTTTTGTCGTTCGTTACGTTGTTCGTAACGTCATTCGTTCTGCCATTCGTCCCGTCCTTCGTTCATCCGGCATCCGCCATAACTGGTGTATCAGCGAAGTTCATCGCTTCCATGAACTTCTGACCGAACGCCCTGGCTGAAGCGGTTTCCTCGGGACTGAGGGTTTTGATCGCTTCGAAGTTATACATGGCATAAGGTTGACCGGTTTTATTACTGGTTTTCTCCAGCGTTATCCTTGTTACCACACCGCAGATGGGTGTAAGGCTGCTGACCAAGCGCGTGGCGTACTTCAGGAACGATGTCTTGCTGGTCACCGGCACGCGCACGATGAGCGGGATGATGTTGTTTTGGCGGAGAAGGAAGATATTGACCGATTCCTTACACGCCTTGGCGTTGGTTTCGCCGCCGTTCTTCGAACCGAAGTCGTTGTGGGGGCATTGGGCGCAGGGTTTTCCTTCATTAGATATAACGCTGTCACGGCTGACGCACACGGGCGGCGTGCCCTCCACCGGGTCGGGGGTATCCCAATAGGCCCGGGGTGTGGTGTAGTCCAGTATGATGCCCGTGAGTTCTTTTTCGATTTCGTCGCCGGACATACCGGGGACGGTAAACGCCGTAGTGCCGCCGGAGGGGGACTTGATGACATCGAACAACGCGGGGGACAACGGGTGGTTTTTCAGGTTCTCCGTGATTATATTCAGCGCGTTGTTGCTGAGCGCGACGTAACCGGATTCCGTTGCGGTCAATTCGGTGCTTGTCTTCTTCATGGGATGTATCCTTTCTCTAACCCGCCGCTTTTATAATGAAGCGGCGGTAGGATGATTGGTTGGCGTACTTCCTGTAGAGCATGGGGTGTTCGGTTTTGAGGGTTTTGGAATCAAGGCGTTCCTGTATGACGCTTTTCCATGTGACAATACGACCGCCGATAACACCGGCTTCGTTTTCACCCAGCATTTGTTTAATCAGGTTCTCCGCTTCCGTTTTCTTTACGGTGTGTGCTTCCAACTGTTCACAGGCTTTGTCGTATTGGTTGAGAAGAGTAGCTGCGGAATCAGGCAAGTCAATCCTTGATGACGGTACACTATTGGGGAACCGTGTATTGATGAAACCGGCGGACGCTTCCGACCCGTCCAGCGCAGGGGGTACACCTGACAGCACACCCTCCCAGAAGTCACCTTCCAGCCGTATCAGCATGGCGATGATTTCTTCGTCGCGTTCGATGAACTTCCATTTGAAGGTGTTACCGCCGATCAACACGGCGACGTAGCACCCTTTATACCCGGTAACAGCCATGTAGTGCTGCACTTGGAGAAGGTAAACATCCGGGATGCTTTCCTCCCATTCGTCAATCAGGTACGCGCTTGCGGTTTTAGCCTCGAAGATACACGGCCCGTGTGTCGGGCATTGGCACACACCGTCAAGGTTCGCCAGCATGAAGGGGTAGTCTTCACTTTGTAGGATTTGGTTAACGCGGGTTACATCGATACCCGTGCGGGCGGTAAACTCATCCCTGAGCAAATCCTCAAGGCGGTTACCCCAGTATGCGGCTTCCCCGGCTTCTTGGTGCGGCAGTTGCCCGGTCTTTTCCAACCACAGTTCAACGGGTGACTTGTAACGGTTGATACCGCAAACCACGGAAGCGTCGCTCCCGCCGATACCCTTACGCCGGAACGCCAGCCAATCCATATAAGGTAAACCCTCGGTTGATGTTAATACCTTGAACATTTTTCACCTCGCCATAGGAACCGGGGGTATGAAGCGACTGGCCCCATACCCCCAATCCCCGTTTATTATTTCATCGCGTTCGGCATGACCCTCATCAGGGGCTTTACGATTAACCCGCGCAGCCCGCCGATGATCGCGCCGACCAACCCGCCGACGAGCACACCCGGAATACCGATGATACAACCCCCTACGATCGCGCCTTTCTCCGCGCATTCCAATACGTCTTCACCCAGGGATTCCATGAAGCTCTTTTGGATGGCTTCGTTGTAATCGTCGTCGTTGGATTCCCAGTTTTCCTCGTCGGTGTTGAGCTTGTCCACCAGCACCAACCGCTTTTCGGAGGGTACGGCCATGAGGATGGCATAGAGCAGCTTCGACAGGTTGTAGGGGTTTTGCTTGGTTTCGCCGTCGGTATACCCGGCACAGTAGTGGACGGGGGTAACGGTGATACCCGTAGCGGTTTCGATTCTGCGTTTTACCGAATCCACTTTCATTAACAGGAACTCCGAAAGCACTTCATTCGGCGCGTTTTGTTCATGGTCCCAATGGCGGCCCTTCATCGCCATGTCGGATTGATTCAAGCCGACGAGTATACGGTGGGCGTTGTCCTTACCCAGACAGGGGATGAGCGTTTTGTTGATGACATCGTAGGAAACGGCGAGGTCTTTGCTCCCCGCGTCCAATATCACCAATACAAGGTCGATGAGCAGGTTGCCGTCTTCCCCAATATCCGACAGCTTCTTGACGATTTGCTTGATGTTCGCCTTGTCGGCCTTCGCGTTGTCGCCCAACCCGGGGCTGTCCCATATGGTGACGTTGCCGAGGTCGTACTTGGTGATTTCCTTCGTTTCCGGGTCAACGCCGATACCCACTTTGGCTACCGACATATCGAAGAGCGCGTTGATAGTGGAACTTTTACCCGCGCCGGTTGCTCCTACGAGCAGGATGTTGACGTGGCGGCTGCCGGCCCTGAGCAGGGCGGATAAGCGGTGATTGATTTCCGCTTCGGATAAATCCGATTCCAAGATTTCATCGTGCAGTAAATCGAAGATGTTTTTGTTTTCGTTCATTTCCTTTTGCTCCTTTACATTTTGATTTTGATTTTGGTTGTTTTGTATGCTCCCTTTAACAGAACATAGAAACCGTGTGCTACGCGGCTTGGCGTATGATTTCATATGCCCTGTCTATCAGGGGGTTACCGTCGATGGTTTTTGCAAAGACGTTCTCGCGGTAGTTGGCGGTCTTGCGCAGGGGTTCCGCGTGGGTGGCGTAGTCGCTTACGGCGCATACGAAGCGGAAGGCGTTCTTACCGATGTGATGAAGGTCGGGCGCGTTGAAGTAACGTATCCTCAAATCCTCACGTATGCGCTCGATGTTCCGCTTGTGGATGTCTGTGGGGGATTCGTCCATAGGTAAGAGCATTTCGATGTACTCCATCATCCGTACGTCGGGCAGGTGTACCTCGGAAAGTTGATTGAATTCCTCGCCCAGTTGATTCATGTACCTGTCGGCCAACAGCAGGGTGTTGTAGGCTTCGTCCATCTTGTGTGTCAGGTCACCGACATGAGCGGTTGACCAGGCGCGTTTCGCGTTGTTCAACGCGAGGTTCAAGGTGTTTTGGCAAACCACACGGATGGGGGTCATCGCCACGCGGATACTGCCGTTACCGTCGTGGGAGTTGGTGAAGACCAGATAGGGTTCGATGTCCTCGCCGTTCAGGGTATAGCTGTTGGGCAGTTTGGCGAGCATCCATACTTTACGCCCGTCGAACAGGCTGCCTGCGGTTTCAAAGCGTACCCCTTCACCCAGCAGGGCATCCACGAACGCGAAGGCTTCACGGTTCTGTATGATTCTGTACCTGTCGGTGACAACTCCCAGCAAGCGGTTATCCGTATCACGGAAGTTTGCCTTGTACCCGGTGATGGGGATGAAGTCATCCGACATCACCGGTCGTTGGCTGACCGTCCAGTCCAGCCCCGATTGCCGGAGGGCTTCTTCGGAACTCAACGCTTCCTCGACGCAGACCCCCAGCCCGTGCCACGGGGCTTCCCGCACGTAAAACATGGTTTCTACATTTGCCGGCATTTTGTTTTCTCCTTTTCGGTTGATTTTAGTTGAAATAAAAGAAGGGCCTCCGGTGGAAGCCCTTGATGGTTCCGGTTCTTATGCCGTGGCTGCGGCGGGTTTGGTCCTCAGCCTGAACAGGTAATCAATGAACTTGATGATGTACTTCGCTGCGGACAGCAACGCGCTTCCCGCGGAGATTATCAGTTCAATGATTTTTAGTTTGTCCAAGGCACGCACCCCCTTTCTGTATTCTCATACATAGAGAGAATATACAGGCGGGGGTGGGCGTTATACGGTAAAAAGAAGAACCACGGCGTTATGCCGTGGCTCCGAAGCTCATGTTAATATTTAATTGTATAATTACCTTCGAATGAATACCGTCCACGGTCCGCCTGTGCCGGTACCGGGAACGTTAAACCCTTGGCTGTTGATAAACAGATAATCCCTGTTACCGATTCTGCGGATTTCGTAACCCCTGCCGTCAATTGAACCGTTAGTCCATGATTCAAACCCCGTCACATTGGCAGTAGTTGTTATGGTGCCGTTGTTGGTAAAAGTAATGCGTTGATGGTTGTTACCTCTGCGGTTTAAAATACTTTGCGCCCAATCGTTGACGTTACGTTGGTTACGTTGGGTAAAAGTGTCGAGGGATTGTTGGGTTCCGAGTTCATCCCATGTGCCGATTAATGTTCTGTCGGTAATAAAGTTTGTAAACTCAACAGCACCCGGTAGCAAGCCGTTTGATAATATTTGAACGGGGTTACCGCGGCTGTCTCTGGTACCGTCACCTAATTTACCGTTAAAGTTACTTCCCCATGTCCAAATACCGCCATCGGCTGTCAATGCTATATTGGTTATACCACAATGATGCAAAGCAATAATATTTTTTATCGTTAATAATTCTGTATCAACCGGATTAAGGCCATATTGAAATCGCCTAACTTCATTATTAGCTGTAAATACAGATAGACCGACTCCACGCCCAAAATCAACCGCATTGTTCATATACGGTCTAAGGACACCTTGCACGTACGCCCATAACCATCCGTCAGATGTAATGAACCAAAAATTTGAAACGTTTGCGACATCTTCCATTATACGAACGGGGACGGGACTGTATCGTACGTATGCAGGAGGATGTAACCCTGCCGGGTCGATACGGAGTCTTTCGTTTGCTACTTCAACACCGTTGAAAATTTCTGACCCCCACGAACCCCAAGCCCAAAGCCCGCCATCGGTTGTAATCGCTCTGGCGGCACTCGAACTTACCGGTGTTACCATCACGACATTATCCATTATTCGGACAGGATTATTACGGTGGGTGGTAGTCCCGTCACCCAATTCTCCCCAATAATTTCGTCCCCAAGACCATAACCCGCCGTCGGCCGTAATGGCATATCCCGTATGCCTTTCGACTACGGCGTATACAACGTTATCTAACAAGTGGGTGGGATTCCAATGTGGTGTAATACCCCAAACCAAAAGCTGACCGGTGGTTGTTATCGCCGCCGTATGCCCCCCTGTCCCGCCGCTTGTAATGTGTACCACATCATCCATTAGAAAAACGGGGGTTCGGCTGCCGGAAGCACCACCTTCTACTGTGAAAGTACCCTTGTCCGCCGCCCACGGGGGAAGCAGGCCCCAACCCCAAAGGGTATTATCATCCAAAACCGCCAATGTACTGAACGCGCACACGGAAATAGTCCGCTGCATTGGATTGAAATCCAACTGCAAATCAGGCACATCGAATATTATCGGATCAACAAATGATACGACATTGGGGCGCATTCCAATCATTCCGTTTGTATAAATAAAATAAACCGTACCATCATCGGTAACGATTACTTCATCTACATCCAAAGCAATTAGTATACCTTGGGTGATGTGAAAATTCCTGATAACCCATTCTTTATCAAAGGGTCGTGATGTCATTATTATTTCCTGTATGTCTAGGGTAAACCGTTTGTAATGAAGTCTTCCTGTCAGATCTCGCATTTCAAATTCTAAAAATTGTTCGGGGTCAAAAAAACGCCCTGTTGTACTAACCACACACACGGATATATCTTCTACTTTCATAAGCACATAGAATTGGGGCTCCATTCCGCGTATCGTTACATCCCCACTTATCCACGGCTTAAACATAAACAATTCGCCATTGATTTCCCTGATTTCAAACGTGGGGGTTAAATTCCATTCCGTGGTGTTGTTATGCCATCGGCTACGGCGTTCGGTTCCTTCATTAAAAAAGATTTCAAGGTTACCGTTTGCATGGAAAATGCTCCCAAGATACATCATCGACCCTCTTTCTCTTAAGTTTAGAGGGTTAAATTCATTAATTGTTCTTACAAATTGGACAACCAGCCATTGCCCCACGGCTTGGTCATTTGCTCGTACGGTTGTGGGTATCAGTGCGAGGAGCATAAGTAAAACCAATGCGAATGCTGTTATTCGCTTCATCATTAAAACATCCCTTCTTTATTATGATAAAGAACCACGGCATTGTGCCGTGGCTCTAATTAGTTTTATCTACGAACAAATACCGTCCATGGTGCACCCATTCCGGCACTTGGACTACCGAGGGATTGACTGTTGACGAACAGGTAATCGTTGTCTCCAATGGTACGGATTTCATACCCCCTGCCGCCGATAGATCCGTCCGTCCATCTGTTACCGAACCCTGTCACGCCCGTTGCGCTGATGCGACCGTTGTCGTTGAATGTGAGTTGCTGACGGCTGTTACCCCTACGAAGGAGAATATCTTGTGCCCAGTTGTTGACATTCCTTTGGTTTCGTTGGGTGAAGGAATCAAGTGATTGCTGGGTTGCAAGTTTATCCCATGTACCAATAATTGCGGGGTCTGGGTAGAAAACCGAAGGGTCGCCAATAGTATTCCGCAACCACCTGTGCCATTGTCGTTCGAATTCATCACGAGAAATGCCAAACACACTTTGATAATCATCGGGGTAACGATGGAACGGGAGTATAAAATCCATTCCGAAAACATCAGTAATAAATTGGAATACGGATACGGATGCCACTCCGTATAAATTGAGGTTAGGATGATCCCAAGCACTTACCCCAGGTGCCTCCATATTATCCAATGTCGGTATTTCATTGTTTCGTACTGCTTCATGGAGAAGATATAAAAAATGATTGATATTACCGCCTAAAAAACTTGCGGCACCTTCATGTATCCAATTTGCCGGAAGCCGATGCCATGCGGTTACATCGTATTGAAGGACGTGAACCACTTCATGTACGGCAGTCGCAATCACAAAGTCGTAAACATCCGTAAACCCTCTTGGGTTTGCTTGCACCGCGATACCATGCGTTTTCCAATGCCCGTTACCGGCAGCAACCTGTCCGTTTGATTGTTCAACGATTTCTCCGAGTTCACGCAAAAAGTTCGGATAAATTATCGAAGCCTCAACCATATCATCAATATCAAAGAAGTAAACGATGAGCTTCTCTTCTGGTTTTGGGAAAACCTGCATTAACAAATCCCAATAGCTTTCCACACCCGCGGCAAACTTGGGAAGCCATTTAACGTTTTCTTCATTTGAACGAAAAATGAAATTTTCGGTAATATATTCATGATACATCCCAAATTGTATAAAGCAGGGTTTGGGTATGTGTGACCAAGGATTTTTTTCATTGTAATTAATGCTTTCTACCGGATTCAATTCTACATTAATTAAAACCGCGAAATATGCCCTTACCCAATCATATTCTGCGTTTGGGCAAAGCCCCACATCAATAACCAGATATTGCTGTCCGCCGTGATAAGTAGCAATCTTTACATCTCCCGTTTGGGTTTTCCATAACCCGCCAAAAGGTGCAAACGGGTAATAATCATTTCTGGCAAAACGGCGCATATCCAACGGCTGATGGACTTCAACCATTTGCCATCTTACCACTTCACCTTCATACCAAGCCCAAAGGGGTTTGTAGATTTCCGTAGTTGAAATGGTGTAATCAACCCTTAAAATATCCCTAATGGGGTCATTGGTACGGGTGTTTGCAAGGACGGACGTTGATAATCCCAATACGCCCAATGCGATAAATAATATAAACATAATCTTTTTCATGGTGCTGCCTCCCAAAATCATCCTTGAATTGTTATGTTGATTATATGATTTGCGATTCCGGTATGCCCATTGCCGGCGGCATAGGAAATTATCGGATGTAGATTCTGCTGTCGTCGAGAATCGTCCCGTGGTGCGGTATGTCGATACCGAAATGGAATCCGATTGTATGGGCTCCCGTAATCGAACCGTCGAAGATGAACGTTACTTCGCCCGTGCCGTTTGTTACTGTTATCTCCCCGTCCATCCAAAGGGGTACCTCAGAATAAAATGTAAAACCTTCGGGGTAAAAGGCTTCAAGCCCAATCACACTTGGGAAGTGCATGATGACCCAAGCAGGGTATGTACCATCCGGTATGTTGGAAACGGTGAACGGAACCGTTATGTGCCCGGGTGTACCGGAGCGGAAGGAATCAGGGTTACTTAAACGGACACTAGGCATCTCTGTTGACACATGTACGGTAAAAACATGATAAATTAATGGGTTTGATACGGTTGTCGCCGTAACATTAATAATCCTTTCCGTAGTATCCGGACCGATACGCAAGCCAATGTTGTGATAATTGTGTACCGCAGTGTCTGATGAAATATCCCCCGCAGCCAAACCTTCCACCGTCCACACAACGGGTTCTTGTATTGAAGAAAGGAGTTGGTTGTTGCGGTCATATAAATTTACCCAAATACTGGTTTGACCACCGGGCGTCAACGTGTAGGCATTTTGTCCTCCCGTAATGAAAACGGCGACGGAAATCGGGGTTTCGGTGGGTTCAGGTGTTGCGATGGGTTCAGGTGTTTCGGTGGGAATGGGGGTAATGATTGGCGTAGGGTCGGGATAAATGATTTCGACGGGTTCGGGCCCGTTGGTGGGATCCAAATCCCTCCGATGTAAATAGGTTATAATAAAAACTACCGCAACCACCAATACGGAAACAGCCGCACCGTATCCGGCGATTTGTTTTATCCGTTGCGGTACAAGGCGGTTCTTTAGCTGCCGAACATTCTTGTACCGTTTTTCCGGTGTAAAAATGGTGCAGCGCAGTATAATCCGTCTAAGGCGGGTATCGGTTACCCGTCGCGGGTCGTAGGTATCGGTCAACATATACGCCAGCAATATCCCCAGCGAGTATATATCCGAACGGGGATCGCTTTGGGTAAAGCCGTATTGTTCGGGCGGGGCGAAGTGCCTTGTGCCAATGACCTCGGTGTCCCTTGCGGCGTCAGGCTTATATTCACGGGCGATGTCGAAGTCCAATAATTTAACCGTACCGTCCCGGTTCACCATGATGTTGGCGGGTGAAATATCGCGGTGGATAATCGGCGTGGGTTGGTTGTGCAGGTAGGAAAGCACGTCGCATAACTGCGTGATGATATATAACGATTTTACTTTCCCTAACGCGCCGTCGGCTTCGATTAAATCCCGTAACGTACTGCCGTCAATGTATTCCTCAATCACGTAGAAACAATTTGCCATTAACACAGTTTCACGAATACGTGGTAAGTTGGCATGTTCCAAATCCATCAGTTTTACATACAGCGGGTACTTGTAGATTTTTTGAAAAACCTTCCATACGCACAGGCACCCGTCAGTGCCTTCAACCAGATAGAGGGTTTTGTCGTTGTGTGCGGCGAGCCGTTTCTTAACCACGTAGCCGTCCGGTACGGGAACCTGTGTCTGCTCCATCTTCTCCATCCGTATCATGCACCCCCAAACCCTGAATTGTTTTCGGGCATTATAGCGTGTATACTCGGTCGGTGTCATTTTATCTTAGGCAAAACTGCTCCATAGAATCGCAAGGGAAGCTCGCGGTTCCACCACACTTGATTGGGTGATAATGATGTCGAAAAGAACCGACGAACTGGATTTCGAACTGAAGAATTCCTACGATGTACATACTTACATGGCTGATAACGAAGTCGAATTCGATGATAGTAAGTTCCTCGGCTTCCTCAACGGCTTGATTGCCGGGAGCGGCAAGAGTAAGACGAAAATCGCCACCGACGCTTGTATCAGCGAACCGTACCTGTACAATATCCTTCGGGCTGATAAACATCCTACCCGTAAGAGCGTAATTAAGCTGTCCTTTGGGTTAGGGTTGGATGTCGAAACTACCGAACGGCTGTTAATGCTTGCCGGGTACAGCGGCTTCTACGTGCGCAACAAACGGGACGCCCTGTTGCAATTCGCCTGCCAAAGTAACATGAGTACGATGGAAGCGGACAGCTTGTTATCTCAGTACGGGCTTTCCCTGGCGGGTGAATAAACTTTTCATTGTCAAGGTACGCTTTGGTAGATAAGATTATATCGCCACACACCCCGTACAGTCAATGGCATAACCCCATATAGATAATTCGTCCCCATTATCACCCCCTATAGAATGTAGGGGGTGATGATATGGACTATAAGGGGCTTGGCAAGCGAATCCGTGAAGAACGCCAACGCTTGAATCTCACGCAAGCCGCGCTTGCGGAAGCGGTTGATATATCCGACACGTACATGGGAGCCATCGAACGAGGGGAACGGAGCTTAACCTTGGATACCCTCGTTCGGCTCGTTACCCGATTGGGTGTGACGGTTGATTATATGCTGGCTGACTTTGTGCCGGACAGCGACCCGAACATACTGGCGCAGTTCAAACAGATAACGGACGACCAACCCCTCGAACGGAAGCAGTTGGCTATCAAGGTTTTACGGACTATCTTTTCCCATTACGGGAACGGGGAAGCGTAGGGTTAATTTTCGCCTATCTTCCCCGCTCGCAGGTTTCTTACCAATTCCACATCGTCAATTAATCGCTTCAAAGCAATGGTGATAAGTAGGTCAACGGACACGGCGTACTCACGCGCTAAAGTATGGAGTTTGTCGTACAACATGGGGTTGGTGAGTTCGACCTTGATTACTTCCATTTTAATATCCCTCCACAATAATGTCCCCCTGCCCGTTACCCGGGCAGGGGGATTGTTTGGTTGTTATTAATTATAGAATGTGGGGTTGATGGGGAGGGATGTACGGTTTCTACTCCTTGCGTTTACGTTTTATATTCAACATTTGTGCAGCGTTTTGTAAAAGTGATGATTTACTTACTAAAAATTCAAATGCGGTGAAATCGTCACTGCCAGGTATTGTAGCAGAGGGTTTTTCCTGGGTACTTGTTCTGTAAGAAGTAATTGTTTCGTTAGAGGCTACAGCAACATCATTAGTATTGCTTGACGAACTCTTGCGTTGTTTATTGGCGATATTATTTATAATTGTAACGAACAAGTCAGTGCAAGTTTCAAGAACATCATTTTCAATAATTTCTACATTGGTGTTTTGTAAAGCTTGTTCTATCATTTCAATTGCGTCGTTGCTACAGGAAGAAGATAGAAATTCACAAAATCTTTCCTTGTTTATTCGTGATCGAATTAAACGAGCATCTTTTTTACTTAATTCACCATGGCTATTATATATTTTTTCAAGGGTACTTGGACCCTTTCCAGCTAGAGGATTATATTTATCTTCTGCTAATAATTGTTTGTTATTTTTTGTGTAAGGCATTTCCATAATATGATCCACTAAACAAACAACAAACTCAGATACTTTTTGTTCGCCGCCAATAATTGGATAGAGCATCTTTATATAATTGCTTAAAGTCATAATAAATCCCCTATTGCTATTCCCAATTTATCCGTATTTATCCGCATCTAGCGGAATTAATCCGTTGACAAAAATAAAAACATGTGTATTATACCGCATCCCCCGGGACAAAACCAACGGAAGGAGTGGGAAGGGAAACCTTCATTGATCAGCAGTTGCCGGGAACTGTTCAGCAACAAAAATCCGATCGTGCGTGGGTGGACAAATTGATGTACACCTGCCATCAAGTTTTAAGAGTACTATCTACGGCCATTTATTTTTTGTCAACGGTATCTCAACACCGCGGTATGAAATGGTATTAGCTGGTGTCACTGTTCATACCACCATAAAGTTGTAATTAAAAAGGAGATGTTAGTATGAAGATCGCAATTAAACCTGATGTATTAAACATTTTATGTCGCGAACCAGTACCCGTACAGCAAGCCCCCCCAATGTACCAGCACCAACAACCCGTGCCCGCGAAAAGGTCATTTTGGTCAAAAGCTTGGGGGTTCCTAAAAACAGTGGCTAAGGTAATCACTTTCATTGTATCAACCATTGTCACGCTCCCGCCCGCCCTTAACGCCACTTCACGTTTCATAAAAACACTAAGAGAAGGAAGCTCCAATGGCTTGGTTATTGCGTGACGAAGAAGAAAATCCCATTTCGAATTTCCAACCTGACGTGCTGGATATTATTTATGTTCACACTTCCACCAATGCAGAACATTCCATCAACGTAAAATTACGGGCTAATTTTGGTAAGGGGGAATATAGCGAAGCAAAAGTTGTACCGTTATCCAAAATAATGGAAATGAAATGGCTGGAATTGGATATCCGATGTCGGATTCACCCGTCTGTTGCTCCAAGCAAAGCTAAGCGATACATTGCAGACATTTTAAGACAAGCATTAACCGTTATCGAACCGAAACGCCAGTATCGCGTCGGTCGCCTCGGTACACAAATCATTGAAGGAAAGGTTGTTTTCTGCACCGGCGGGGGTCTGATAAGGCCCCCGGCCGGCGGTCATGACGCACCCGACATCCAAATAGATTCGACTCCTTACAATCTCGACATTGATCCGAACATCACCGAAGGGGAAGCCATCGCCGGCATGATGGAATTAATAAGCCTTGTGCCCAACGCCGGAAGAGTCATTCTTTCTCATACCTTATTATATCTAATGAGGAAAGCTTACGAAGGAGCGTGGAAAGCACCTTGCTGTTGTATATTCCTACACGGGCAGACAGGAATGAAGAAAACAACCTTCGCTTCTTTTATGACCCAATTGTATGACCGCAGTAAGGGTATAGCAAGCCCGCCACGATTGAATGCCAGCATCCCGGCGGCGGTAGCCATCCTTTACGAAAAAGACGACTGTGTAGTTACACTAGACGATCTGTGTCCGATGGAAGCCACGGACATTAAAAGGAGGCAGGAGGAAACCCTCGTTGAAATTACCCGAATTATCGCCGACGGTATCCAACCGGCGCGAATGAGGGGATATAAAGTATTAAAAGCCCCCCCTAGATGCGGGGCTGTGTTTACAGGGGAATACATCATCGGCATGGGTTCGACCGCCGCCCGGTTGTTGTCCGTTGAAATGACATCACCTAATGGTGAGGATTTGAAACGGTTTCAGGACAACCCGTTACTTGTTTCCACGTTCTATTACAGGTTCATTTGTTGGTTTATTGAAAATTATAACGATCTTCAAGCTCTGCTGAAGGAATGGCGGACAGCCTACCAAGGTGTAAACTTGGGTGTACACGACCGACTTCAAGAAATTCATTACTTCTTGAATAGTGCTTTCGCCGTATTCATTCAATTTTGTTACGTAAAAGGCATGGTATCTGACCAAGACGCGGGAAACCTTCACAATTCATTTTTGCGACTTCTCACAGATTTGGTTCAAGCCCAAAATCAACGGGTAAAAAAATCTAAGCCCATCGAATCTGTTGCGTTTGATTTTTTAACCCCCATCCGCGTTGCCTATATCGGCGGCAACATCATTCTTGCAAATTGTCCGGAAGTGTTCATGGATGGAACCCACGATGCGGTTGTTCATAACGGGTGTTTATTTTTACGCAGTAATAAAATACGTAAAATATTCCCAGGCATTGCCGTTGAAGTTGTCGCAAACGGGTTAGTGGCCCAAGGTGCATTAAAGCAATCCGGAAAAACCCGTACATCTCAGATTAACGATTGCGGTTTGTTAAGTCATGGCAAGAAAAAGGGGTTTCGTTTTTATGAAATTCCGTTGTCAAAGTTACAATAATAATGGGTAGATGGAGGAACAATTATGGTAGCTACTTGAAGCATCGTTATTATTACTCTTGCGCAATATCGTTGGCGCGGGGAATTACGTGGATATATCCATCCACAGAGGTGAACGCGATGGACATTAACAACCATGCGATCAACATCAATTCTGATCTTGGCGTCGCCGCCGCCATCGAAGCAAAGCGGCTCTCCGAAAAATACAACAAAGACTTCCTCGACTGCGAAACACTCGTCCAAATTACAGGTTTGGGCCGCAACAACGTCCGCGCAATGCTCAATAGCGACTCCTTCCCTACGATAGAAATCGGTAACCGTAAAGTAGTTAGCACAATAGCTTTCGCTCTCTGGTCGCTGCGGATCAACGAGTAAAACATCAAGTGCGCGGTCACCCCGCGCACTTTCTTCATTGAAGGATGCCTGCCTACGGGGTATAATTCTATGCGGATGAATCTCGTGGCAGGCATTTTAAGGAGGATGTTAAATGCCACAAGCATTAAAGCAATCAAGAGCCAGGGCAGGACGCCGTGGTAATAATGAAGGCTCCATATATCAAGACAGTAAAGGGCGTTGGGTCGGTGCTGTCACGATAGGGTACACGACGGACGGGGCGCAGATACGAAAAGTAAAGTATGGTAAAACCCGTCAAGAAGCAGCCAAAAAGATAACCAAGCTGGTAGATGAGGTGCTCGAAAACGGGTACAGAAATATACTCGCGGACAAAGAGCGTAATTTTGAAATCCTGTGCCGGGAATGGTTCGACTTGTTTATAGCTTCTAACATTTCTACACGCACCGGTGAAGCACGGCGCACAACGCTCAAGAACCATATCTTCCCGGCCTTTGGTAAGTTCAATGTCCAAGACATAACCGACAAGATGCTACAGCGGTTCTTCAACGGAAAAGTGAAGCAGTATGCATCCGATACCGTGCACAAGATGAAAAATCTGCTGAATAACTTTTTTGTATATGCCGTTGATGAAAACTATGTAGCTGCGAACCCCATGTCGAAGGTTAAGGTCAGGAAGTACGAAAAGGTTGCCGTTGATGAAGATGATACCGGTAAGGCCTTAAAACCCGAAGTACGGAAAGCATTGCTTGGGTTTGTTGAAGCCAATCCGATATTCAAACCCATCCTAATAACATCTTCAAATACGGGGCTAAGGCCGCAGGAGATATGTGGTTTACGATGGGTGGATGTCGATTTCACCAAGAGGACTATTTCCGTAAAACGGGCGGTTGTTCGTGAAACCGAATTCGATGAGGATTGGAACATCATCAAGAGGTGGTCGGTGATTGGTAAAACCAAGACCCCAATGAGCGTTAGGCGGATTTCGATACCTGCCGTAGTAGTGGGGGTTCTCTTGGAATGGCAAGTATATTGCAAAGATAACGACATCGCTAGTGACTACGTTTTCCCGAACACGAAGACGGGTGGGTTCAGGCAATATTCCGGGCTGCGCAGTACCCTTGAACAGTTTAAGAAGAAGCATGGGCTCATAAATGAGGGTATTACCTTATATACCTTCAGGCATACGTTCGCTTCTATCCTGTTAGAAGAAGGCGTGAACCAGAAGTACGCCGCCGAAGTCATGGGTCATAAAAAGCTGAGTACGTTCCTTGATTACTATTGCCATGTCGCTTCCGACAACGTGCATGAACAAGCGGCGCAAACGATGGATAGAGTACACGAACGGCTCACACAAAGAAAAAGCCCGGCAAGCTCCGAACAGCTTACCGGACTGACCTGACAAGGCTTTTTTGTATAGCTAATAGTATAGCTACGCGGGTAATTTTAGGCGGTTTTAGAGGGTCAAATCGGGGTTGTCGGCTAACCTCGAATCAACGGGCATGTTCCCGAAAACGTTGATTCTAAAGGGTTTCCCGGGGGAATAAAAAAAAGCTGCTGGGCGGTATTGAACCGCCTGCCTCGTCCTTACCAAGGACGCGCTCTACCATTTGAGCTACAGCAGCATTCCCACGAAACGCGCGATTTTGGCGCGAAGGGAAAGATAGCATATCGTTTTAAAGGCTGTCAAGTACGGCACCGTGTTTTATCCGGCTCGGCATACCCGATTACGGCCTTGCGCTTTGGCTTCGTACAACGCATCGTCCGCATGCTGGATAAAATTGTCCGCATGATCATCCGCCGTGGGTATGCGTGCGTTTACGCCGATGCTTACCGTTGTCTTGGCGGTTCCGCCTTCACGGAGATAAATCGATGTCAATTCAACAATCAAGCGTATTTTCTTCGCGACTTCCTCCGCGCCGTCCATGTCCGCGCCGGGAAGCAGGACGATAAACTCTTCGCCTCCCCAGCGGGCTGCGATGTCAACCGGGCGTACGAGTGCCGCTTTGATCATGGAGGCTACCGTTTTTAGGGCTTCATCGCCGTTAAGATGGCCGTGGAAATCGTTGAATTTTTTAAAGTAGTCAATATCAATCAATAAAATGCCGATGGATTGTTTTTCACGCCTTGCCCGCTTCCATTCCGTGTGCAAGCGTTCATCAAAACAACGCCGATTCGGTAAACCCGTCAGCGAATCGTTCATGCTCATAAAAGTGATTTCCCGTATCATCCCTTGCATACGGACTTGGTTTTCAACCCTCAATTTTACGATGACGGAACTGAAGGGTTTTATTATGTAATCCGCTCCGCCCAGTTGCAAACCGCGTTCCTCTTCAGCCGTATTCGTCAATCCGGTGATAAATATAACGGGTATCCCCTGCAATTCCTCATCATGCTTTAATATTTTAATTACTTCATAACCGTCCATGTCCGGCATTACAATATCTAAAATGATCACGTCGGGTTTATATTTTTTGGCGGAGTTGATGCCTTCGAGCCCGTTGTTTGCCGTATATACGGTATATTGCGGGCTAAGGATGCCCGACAGTACGGACAAGTTCATCATCGAATCGTCGACGATCAGGATGCTTCCCGTTTTATCGCCGTTTTGTTGCGTATGATCAAGCATTTAACCCCTCCTTTATAAGTCAATATTTTCAACCGAACTTGGTGGAGTCCTTATATAAGTCCAGCAGGTTCCTTTCCCAATAGCTTTGCACGCGCGGTACGAAATTCTGCGTTTCGCGAAAGGGTGGGATGCCGCCGTGGCGTTGCACCGCGCCCGCACCCGCGTTGTAGGCTGCCAGCGCGAGGGAGGTATCACCGTCGAAAAGGTCCAGCATCCTTCGCAGGTATTGGCTGCCGCCGTCGATATTTTGCGCGATGTCGAAGGGGTCGGTCACGCCTAAGGACGCCGCCGTGCCGGGCATGAGCTGCATTAACCCCATCGCACCCGCGCTCGACACAACGTCGGGGCGGAAGTTCGACTCCGCGCGGATAAGGGCACGGATCAATTCCGGGTCAAGCTCATAACGTTGCGCGGCGGCGAGGATTTCGCGGTTGATTTGTTCGCTTTGCAAATCTATTGCGGGGAGTCCCGCGCGTTTTGTGGCATCCTCGAATTGCCGTATCAATTCGCCGAACGTTGCGTCGGTGTTGATAACGGGGGGATGCGGGACGTTTGTGCCGGTTTGCGCGGTTTCACCCGGGTTTTCATCCACCGACTGCGGCGCGCGCGCACGGAAGGCATCCCCTTGCGGGATACGGTCCAATATATTATTTTTTATTTTGCTGTACATGTCGATCGGATTTAACATCGCGTCCAATCCTTTCTATTTTGCATCCCCAAAATCAATACATCGACGTACAATACAGTGTTTCATTCGTTTTCAAACGTTCACCGAATTGGTTGACGATCGGGTATTCAATGTCATCATAATCGATTTCCCGCACATACGCCACCGTACCGTTCGACAGTACCACTTGTTTACCGATCAATTCCTTGGGGATGTTTGTCAGGAACAGGTTCACCAGCCGCTCGTCCAGCTCCCTGCCTGCGATACGCTTTAAAAGCGCGAGCACGTTAAAGGGGCTGCGCGGTTCTTTATAGGCACGCTGTGCTACCAATGCGTCGTAGATATCCGAAATCGCCGTGATTCGTGATTCGATGGGGATAGCATCGTTCGCCAATCCGTCGGGGTAACCCGTTCCGTTCATTTTTTCATGGTGGCCGCGCGCGGCGAAACGGACATCCTCGGGAAAATCGGACAAAAGTTCATAACTATGTAGGGGATGCGTCTTTATCACTTCATATTCCACTACCGTCAACCGTCGGTGTTCATTTAATATACTGTGCGGCATCAACGCCTTTCCGCAATCGTGGAGCAACCCGATGAGCGCAAGGCGGCTGACCGCTTCCAAGGGCAGCCCCATCCATTTACCCATCAAGCCGTTAAGGAACGCGGTGTTGACGCAATGGCGCTGCAGGTATTCGTCCACAGGGGCCAACGCATTTACCAGCGTTAGGACAATAGCGGAGCTCGCCGTACCCATCCAGTTGGAAAGCATGTGTGAAATTACCTTAAGTTTTACGGGGTCGACGGATTTGTTTTTCGCAGTCTCGGAAAGGTAATCGACGGCTTCGTCGGCGATCTTATCATAACCGGTCGCTTTTTCGAGGGCCTTGCGGCGTTTTTCCATTTCATCTTGCGGCATGGCCAGCGATTTAAGGGGAAGCCCGGCTAGAAAGACCGTCGGCTTGCCGCCGTTGAGGTGTTTTACGCGTTCAAGTATCCTGTCATCGATAAACGTTCCGGCTTTTATCAACAGTTGGCTGGAGTCATGGGCGTATATGTTATCCTGTACGAACGTACCTATATGCAACGTATCGATGGGAATGGGGATTAAATCAACCTCTTTCATTTTATCCCCCGATCAATCCGCAGCCGTACTCGGACGCTTCGCTGCCTTTGTCCGTTTGGTTAACTACCACTGCGGTTAGCTGCTTTTCAATTCCGTCAATTAACACTTTCAAATTTATTTTATCGTTCTCCCTTAAGGCGTTAACGGCTGCGCGTAAACGGATACCGTTTCTGCTTATGTTGATCACCTTCACTTCAATAGCCGTATGTAAATCGTATACCTCGCCGTCGCGTATCAACGCTGTAATTTGCGCGGTGAAGTTTACTTTATAACGGCCAATGCGCCGACTCTCTTTTTCTTTTCCTCTGAACAAAACAAAGACGCGTTCCGATTTTTCAATCAGTACACGTCCCTTGTATTCCATTGGGGAAGGTTCGGTTAATATCAATAATGAACAAATATCATCCACGGTTAAAACAGGCGGGATGCCGCTCTTCAATTGCAATTGGTAAGTGCGTTTATTAAAATGTGAAACCTCGCACCGTTTTATATATTCACCGTTGCCGTCGTATAACAAAACCGCACAGCCCGTGTAATCGCCTTTTTCCAACGTCATGACATTCACCTCCTATAAGGTATAACACGGAGCGCATTTATTCAATACAAAAAAATATTTTTCACAAAAGGCTTGCAATTATAAAACGTTTACTGTATATTACGCAATTGTCGGCCATTTTCCAAGATTGCGCCGCGGTTCGCGACACACCCGGTTGCGTGTAATCTGCCGCCGATACCCCGATACGAGGTTACAATCGTTTACCAGTATGCCAAACGGAGGTTTTCCATGCTCAGCAATAAAATTCGTATTAATCTGAAGGCTTATGACCACAAGCTGATAGACCAATCCGTAGCTCAGATCATTGAGACCGCCAAACGTACGGGCGCGGCTATCTCCGGACCCATCCCGCTCCCCACCCGTAAGGAAGTCGTTACCGTTCTCCGCGCGGTCCATAAATATAAGGATTCCCGCGAACAATTCGAAATGCGCACGCATAAACGCCTCATCGACATCCTTATGCCCACCCAAAAAACCGTAGACGCGCTAACCCGTTTGGATTTGCCCGACGGCGTAAGCATTTCCGTAAAAGTTACTTGAACGAACATATTTCCGTAAGAAATATGTGAGCTGATAGGAGTTATTAATATGAAGAAAGCGATTCTTGCGAAAAAATTGGGTATGACCCAAATCTTCTCTGAAGACGGTACGGTTATCCCCGTAACCGTACTGGAAGCAGGCCCTTGCTTGGTCGTCCAAAAAAAGACCGCTGAAAAAGACGGCTACGCCGCTTTGCAAGTAGGCTTCGGCGACGTAAAAATCAAACAAACGAACAAACCCCTGCGCGGGCACTTTGAAGCCCGTGTCGGCACAAGCACCGCCCCGAAGAAAATTTTGCGTGAATTTAAGCTGGATAATTGCGATGCGTTTGAAGTAGGCGCGGAAATTAAAGCCGACTTCTTTTCAACGGGGGACCAAGTTGATATATCAAGCGTATCAAAGGGAAAGGGTTTCCAAGGTTCGATCAAGCGCCACGGCCAAACTCGCGGACCTATTTCCCACGGTTCCAAATACCACAGAGGCCCCGGCGCAATGGCTGCCGGTACCACTCCCGGTAAAGTTCGTAAAGGCAAAAAGCTACCGGGTCATATGGGTGCACGAAATGTAACGGTGCAAAACCTTGAAGTGGTGCGTGCCGACGGTGAAAAAAATCTTCTCCTCGTGAAGGGCGCGATTCCCGGTGTAAAGGGTGCGCTCGTAATGGTAAAAAGCACCGTAAAACAATAAAGTTAAACAGTGCCCAGCAAAGGAGTTATGGAAATGGCAACAGTACCTGTAAAAAATATAAGCGGCGAAGTCGTCGGTTCGATTGAACTCAACGACGCCCTTTTCGGTATAGAGGTAAATGATCACGCCGTTCACATGGCTGTAGTTCAATATCTCGCAAACCGTAGGCAAGGTAACAAATCCGCCAAAACCCGTGCCGAGGTAAGAGGCGGCGGCCGTAAGCCGTGGCGTCAAAAAGGAACGGGCCGCGCACGCCAAGGTTCTATTCGTTCACCCCAATGGACGGGCGGCGGCGTGGTATTCGCTCCCAAGCCGAGGGACTTTTCCATCAAGTTAAACAAAAAGCAAAAGCGCCTCGCGCTCAAATCCGCATTAACCGACAAGGTAAAGCGGGACAAGCTCGTAGTGCTGGATACTTTTGATTTACCGGAAATTAAAACAAAAGCAGTCGCAAATGTTTGTGAAAAGTTAAATACCCCCGATGCGCTCTTTGTCTTAGCCGGCAGCAACACAAACGTTATGCTTTCTGCACGCAACATCCCCGGCATCAAAACCGCCGGCGTGAATACGATTAATGTCTACGACATCCTGCGTTATGACAACTTCGTCGTTACGAAGGAAGCCGTGGAGGAAATGCAGGAGGTGTACGCATAATGGCTAAATTGCAATATTACGACGTTTTGCTGAAGCCGTTAATGACGGAAAAATCAATGCGTTTTATGGAAGCGGGTTCGGATGCGAAGGATCAAGGTAACGCACCTGCATATTCCTTTTACGTGCACCCCGAAGCGACCAAAACGCAAGTGAAGGATGCCGTGGAAAAATTGTTTAGCGGCACGAAGGTGGCATCGGTCAATACGATGAACTGCCACCCCAAAAAGCGTCAAAGAAGGGGCTTCGCCCCCGGTGCCACGATTAAACGCAAAAAAGCCATCGTAACGCTCGCACCGGGCAGTAAGGAAATCGAAGTATTCCAAGGCATGTAATTACTGCCATCAATTAAACGGGAATGTTTTATAAAGTAAGGAGACATGCAATATGGGCGTAAAGCGATACAGACCCATCACCCCCTCGCAACGGCAGATGACCGTTTCCGATTTTGCGGATATTACAAAAACCGCACCGGAAAAGGCTTTGACCGTTCACTTGAAAAAGTATTCCGGGCGTAACGACCAAGGAAAGATTACCGTACGCCACAGGGGCGGTGGGGCGAAGATCAAATACCGCGTTATCGATTTCAAGCGAAATAAAGACGGCGTACCCGCAAAGGTAGCCGCCATCGAATACGATCCGAATCGTACCGCCAACATCGCACTCCTTTTTTATGCCGACGGTGAAAAACGTTATATTCTGTCCCCCAATGGCTTAAAAGTCGGCGATAGTTTAATGAGCGGTACGGAAGCGGAGGTACGTGTAGGCAACGCGTTACCCATGAAGGCTATCCCCGTGGGTACGGAAATCCATAATATAGAAATGAAGTTGGGCCGCGGCGGTCAATTGGTCCGTTCGGCGGGGAATGTAGCGCAGTTGATGGCGAAGGACGAAAAATACGCCACCATACGCCTCCCCTCCGGTGAAATGAGGCTTGTACCCGTCAATTGCCGTGCCACCGTCGGTCAAATCGGTAACCTGGACCATGAATTGATTAATGTCGGCAAAGCCGGTAAAAAACGCCATATGGGTATCCGCCCCACAGTGCGCGGATCGGTCATGAACCCCAATGACCACCCCCATGGCGGCGGCGAAGGGCGTGCACCTATCGGTCGTCCTTCACCTTCAACGCCTTGGGGCAAGCCTGCCTTGGGTTACAAAACCCGCAAGAAAAATAAACAAACCAATAAATATATTGTCCGCAAACGCGGTAAGAAATAGGAGGGCCTGATGGGTCGTTCATTAAAAAAAGGGCCGTTCGCAGACGCCCACCTGCTAAAAAAAGTCGATGCCATGGCCAATGTAGCCAACAAGACGGTAATTAAAACATGGTCACGCCGTTCGACGATATTCCCCGAAATGATCGGGCTGACCATAGCCGTACACGACGGGCGCAAACACGTACCTGTGTACATCACAGAAGATATGGTCGGTCATAAATTAGGCGAGTTTGCGGCTACCCGTACTTACCGTGGGCACGGTAAAGACGCGGAGAAACGCTCCCGTGTAAAGTAGGAGGAATAAATCATGCCATCACGTAGCCAATTTAAGCAGGAAAGAAATAAAGAAAACCGTGAAAAACGTCCACACGCACACCATATGTTTGCCCGGATTTCCGACACAAAAGCACGTATTGTATTGGAGCAAATCAAGGGGAAACCCGTGACGATCGCGGAAGCTATATTAAAGTATAACCCCCGTTACGGTGCGTACTTGGCGGGTAAGGTGCTCAAGTCCGCCGTCGCCAACGCACAGGAAAATCATTCCCTGGACCCCGACGAACTCTTCGTTGAGGAAGTAATCGCAAACCAAGGCCCGACCATGAAGCGTATCCAACCCCGGGCAAAGGGACGCGCCTACCGCATCAACAAAAAAACAAGCCATATAACCATCATCTTGAACGAAAAGAAGGAGAGCTGATATGGGCCAAAAAGTAAACCCCCACGGCCTGCGGTTAGGCATAAATAAAGAATGGGATTCCGTTTGGTATGCGGAAAAGGATTTCGCCAAGTTCCTGCTGGAAGATCATAAACTCCGCAAATATATTAAAGAAAAACTGTTCGCGGCAAAGATATCCCGCATCGAAATCAAACGAACTACCAGTAATATTAAAGTAACGATCCACACCGCTTCACCGGGTGTGATTATAGGAAGAAGCGGCCAAGCAATAGCGGATTTAACCGCCGAAATCCAAAAGATGACCGATCAAAAAGCCGACGTAGCCATACAAGAAATTAAACGCCCCGAACTCAATGCGCAGCTTGTGGCGGAAACGATTGCAAAAGACCTTGAAAACCGTGTCACTTTCCGCAGAGCCATGAAGCAAGCCATGACCCGTACGATGAAGATGGGCGCGAAGGGAATCAAGACCGGTGTTTCGGGGAGATTGGGCGGCGCAGACATTGCCCGTACCGAACACTACCACGAAGGAACCATTCCGCTGCAGACTCTGCGCGCAGAAATAGACTACGGCTTCGCCGAAGCAAAAACCACTTACGGCAAACTGGGCGTAAAAGTGTGGATTTACAAAGGCGAAGTCCTCCCGGGTCAAGCCCGCGGGAGAAGGGAAGGAGCGAGCGAATATGCTGATGCCAAAAAGGGTAAAAAGACGCAAACAATTCCGCGGCAGAATGACCGGAAAGGCGTTGCGCGGTAACACCATCACTTATGGCGAATTCGGCCTTGTGGCGATGGAACCGACATGGATAACCGCTAACCAAATAGAAGCAGCGCGTATCGTGATGAACCGTACCATGAAGCGCGGCGGAAAAGTGTGGATTAAGATTTTTCCCGACAAACCCGTCACGCAAAAACCTGCGGAAACACGCATGGGCTCCGGTAAAGGTTCGCCTGAATATTGGGTTGCCGTAGTTAAGCCGGGGCGTGTTATGTTCGAAATTGCCGGTGCGGAAGAAGAAATCTCCCGCAAGGCGTTGAAGCTCGCCGCTTATAAGTTGCCGATTAAATGCAAAGTAGTTTCCAAGGCAGAGCAAAAAGCGGCTCAAGTAGCCGAAGAACAAGCCCGGGCAGCTTTAGCCGGTTCGTTAGGAGGGTGAAATTAGTGAAGTCGACGAAATACTTGGAGACATTAAATGATAAAACCGTAGACGAATTGCAAACGGAACTCGTCAACACAAAAAAGGAATTGTTTAATCTTCGCTTCCAAAACGCGACGAACCAACTCGATAACACCGCTCGCATTAAAGAAGTGAGAAAGAACATTGCCCGTATCCTCACCATCATAAGTCAACGTGAATGGGCGAATAACGAGCAGCCAAGGAGTAAGCAATTAAAACGCAACCGATTTGCATCGGGTCAGGGCAGGAGGTAGTAAATGGAACCGGTAAAAATTGAACGAAACCTGCGCAAAACCCGTATCGGCCGCGTAGTAAGCGACAAAATGGACAAAACCATCGTAGTGGCAGTAGAGAACCGCGTAAAGCATCCGGTTATCGGCAAAATCGTAAAGCGTACGTATAAATTGAAAGCCCACGATGAAGAAAATGCGTGCGGAATCGGCGACAGGGTAAGGGTAATGGAAACGCGCCCCCTGTCCAAGGAAAAACGCTGGCGACTGGTTACGATACTCGAAAAAGCGAAATAAAATCGTTTCGATTTGACCTGTACAGTGGCAAACCCATGATGGATAGGTTGCAACAAGAGTGGAGGTAGTTCCAACATGATCCAACAAGAAAGTCGCTTGGCGGCTGCGGACAATTCCGGCGCGAAGGAACTCATGTGCATACGCGTACTCGGCGGCAGCAAGAGACGTTACGGCAATGTAGGCGACATCATTGTAGCCACGGTGAAAGATGCAAATCCCGGCGGCGTTGTAAAAAAGGGCGAGGTTGTTCGTGCCGTTATCGTCCGTACGGTAAAAGGCTTAAACCGCCCCGACGGCTCATCCATCCGTTTCGATGAAAATGCCGCCGTAATTATCAAAGAAGATAAGACTCCGCGGGGCACGCGTATTTTCGGCCCTGTGGCACGTGAACTGCGCGAAAAGCAATTTGCACGTATCATTTCTCTTGCGCCGGAGGTGCTGTAATCATGCCCGGACCACAAACCCCAAAAACAAAAATAGATCATAAAATCAAGCTAAAACGCGGTGATATGGTGCAAGTAATCGCCGGTAAGGAGGTTGGCCGTACGGGTAAGATCCTAAAGGTTGACCGTTCGTTTGATAAGGTTATCGTTGAGGGTTTAAATATGCAAACAAAGCACCAAAAACCCAACCGCGCCAACCAAACAGGGGGAATAACCCGCCGTGAAGCACCGATCCACGCTTCCAATATAATGTACTTGCATAAAGAAAAACCCACAAGAATCGGTTATAAAATTGAAGTCACCGAGGAAAACGGCAAACGCGTGGTAAAAAGACAACGTATTGCCAAGTCCACCGGAGAAGTCATCGATTAATAAAAGTGCGTATGGGAGTTTCAGGTTCCCATGTAAACGGAGGGCAAAATGAGTCGCCTTAAAGAGCATTACAATACCGAAGTCATCGAAGGTATGATGAAAAAGTTCGGGTATAAAAACAAAATGGCTGTACCCAAAATCGAAAAGGTCGTCGTAAACATGGGCTTGGGCGAAGCTAAGGAAAACGCCAAGGTCATCGAACATGCCACAAACGACATGGCTGTTATCACAGGTCAAAAACCGGTGGTGACAAAGGCAAAAAAATCAATTTCTGCGTTCAAATTACGCGCGGGTATGCCCGTGGGTTGCAAAGTGACCTTGCGCGGCGCAAAGATGTACAGCTTCGTGGATCGTCTCATCAGCGTTTCCATCCCACGTGTGCGCGACTTTCGCGGAGTGAACCCCGATTCATTCGACGGGCGCGGCAATTATACCTTGGGGATTAAAGAACAATTGATTTTCCCCGAAATTTCCTTTGACAAAATCGATAAGCTGCGCGGTATGGAAGTCGTGTTCGTAACCACCGCTCAAACGGACGAGGAAGCACGCGAATTGCTTACTCTGTTCGGTATGCCTTTCATTAGAAGTTAATAGCCGGAGGTAAGCATGGCAAAGAAAGCGTTAGTGCTCAAATCACGTAAACCACCCAAGTTCTCCACCCGGGCTTATAACCGTTGCAATATTTGCGGCCGCCCCCATGCGACTTTGCGCAAATACGGAATTTGCCGTATCTGTTTCCGTGAATTGGCCTATAAAGGGCAAATTCCCGGTGTGCGCAAGGCCAGTTGGTAAAAATATAAGGAGGGGCAATTATGTTATCAGACCCTATCGCGGATATGCTCACCAGAATCCGCAATGCAACATCGGCCAGACATACCACCGTTGAAGTGCCTTCATCCAAAATGAAGGTGGACATCGCCAATATTTTAGTCCGCGAAGGTTATTTAAAGGGTTATGAAATATTGCAAGACGGTGTTAAGAAAACCATGCGTATTACGCTAAAGTACGGACGTACAAAAAATGATAAGGTAATCTCGGGGATTAGACGTATTTCCAAGCCGGGCCTTCGCGTATACGCAGGTTGTGAAGACTTGCCCAAGGTGTTGAATGGTTTGGGTTGCGCTATTGTATCCACAAACAAAGGTGTTTTGACTGACCGGGAAGCCCGTAAGCAGGGCGTCGGCGGTGAAGTATTGGCATTTATTTGGTAAAAAATATTTGAAAGGTAGGTGCAGACCATGTCAAGGATAGGTAAACTTCCCGTTACCGTTCCCGCGGGCGTAAACATAACGATTGCCGCAGGTAACTTAATGACCGTAACCGGCCCGAAGGGAACGCTCACGCGTAAACTTTCCGAATACATGAACATCGCACAAGAAGATGGGCAGTTAGTAATTACACGCCCAAACGATTTAAAACGCAATAAGGCTCTTCACGGGCTTACCCGAACGTTAGTCAACAATATGGTAGTCGGCGTCACACAAGGGTATGTGAAAAAACTGGAAATAAACGGTACGGGTTATCGCGCTGCCAAAGCCGGAAACAAGCTGACTTTGACGCTCGGTTATTCGCACCCCATCGTGATGGAGGATCCTGACGGGATTAACTCCGAAGTAGAAGGCAATAACAAAATCGTCATTTCCGGTATCGACAAAGAAAAGGTCGGTCAATATGCCGCCAACATTCGATTCAAAAGACCCCCCGAACCGTTTAAGGGTAAGGGTATTAAATATGAAACAGAGCGCATCAGGCGCAAAGCCGGTAAATCAGGTAAGAAGTAAAACGGAATTGCACGTCGTCATTAAGCAATTTCATACTGGAGGATGCTCATATGATAATCAAACCCTCGCGCGCGGTTGCGCGGCGTAAGCGGCACCATAAAATGCGTCGTTATTTATCCGGAACGGCGGCACGTCCTCGCCTGTCCGTTTTTAAGTCAAATAAATATATTTACGCACAAGTGATTGATGATGTAGCGGGCCATACGCTGGCCAGCGCTTCCACTATGGATGCGTTGCTTGTAAAAGAAGCGAAGCTCGAATCCAAATCAAACCTTGAAGCCGCAAAAGCCGTAGGCATGTATGTAGCAAAAAGGGCTTTGGAAAAAGGCATCGATTCCGTGGTGTTTGACCGTGCCGGTTATTTATATCACGGTAGGGTAAAGGCACTCGCCGACGCTGCCCGCGAAGCCGGACTCAAATTTTAGGTTTCTGCCTTAAGTAACCAATAAGCGAAGTGACCATGTGGATTTAATATAAATCCGCATCTAAGGAGAACGAGCATGAGAACAAAAATAGACGCAAACAGCCTGGATCTTAAGGATAGGGTAGTGGCCATCAACCGTGTAACCAAGGTAGTAAAAGGTGGGCGGACCTTCCGCTTCGCCGCGTTGGTTATCGTAGGTGACGAAAATGGACACGTAGGCGCGGGTTTGGGTAAGGCTAATGAAATACCCGAAGCTATCCGCAAGGGCAAGGAAGATGCAAAGAAGAACATGATGTTCCTTGAAACCAACGAGAACGCCAGCCTGTACCATGAAATCCTCGGTCATTTCGGTGCGGCAAAGGTGCTTATGCGTCCCGCTCCCGAAGGTACGGGCGTAATCGCGGGTGGTGCCATGCGCGCTGTATTGGAATTAGCCGGTATCCGCAATATTGTGACGAAATCCATTGGTTCCAATAACAAGCACAACGTGGTGAAAGCTACGTTGGAAGGGCTCGCCAGAATGAAAACCCCGTCCGAAGTGGCCCGTTTGAGAGGCAAATCCGTTGAGGAGGTGCTGGGTAATAATGGCTGATCTAAAAATAACGTTGGTACGTTCACCCATTGGGTGCAAACCTAAGCATAGGCTAACGGTGCAAGCATTAGGCTTACGTAAGTTGGGTGCAAGCGTTACGCAAAAAGATAACCCCGCCATACGGGGTATGATTCATCAAATTGGGTATCTCTTAAAAGTGGAAGAGGTGCAGGCATGAAACTCGGACAAACAAAACCGACCGAAGGATCGACCACTAAGGAGTGGCGTCGCGGTCGCGGGCATGGGTCGGGTAACGGAAAAACATCCGGAAGAGGCCACAAAGGGCAACGTTCCCGCTCCGGCAGCGGGGGAAAGATAGGCTTTGAAGGCGGACAAATGCCTTTATATCGCCGCTTGCCCAAACGCGGCTTTAATTGCCGCAACACAAAGGAAATCGTGGCAATCAACGTTTCATTGCTTAATGTATTCGAAGATGGCGCAATTGTGGATATTGCAGCGTTAAAGCAAAAAGGTCTCGTATCCAATCCCCGTGACGGTGTAAAGATTTTGGGCAACGGGGATTTGAATAAAAAGTTAACGGTTCAGGTTAACCATTTCAGCGCGTCCGCCGTGGAAAAAATAAATGCCGCCGGTGGGAAAACAGAGGTGGTTTAGTTGTTTAAGATTTTTGCGAACGCTTGGCGCGTACAGGACATCCGCAGGAAGTTGCTCTTTATTTTCCTTCTGTTGTTGATATACCGTATTGGTTCCGTAATACCTTTACCGGGTATTGACCTGGGTATGTTGTATGCATGGCGTTTCGGCGACCAAACTACCACGGGGATGACGCTGTTTTCATTAATTGCGGGTGGCGGTCACTTCTCCGTGTTTGCCATGGGTATCGCACCTTACATTACCGCATCGATTATCATGCAACTACTCACATATGCCGTACCCGCGCTTTCGCAGATGCAAAAGGACGGCGACGACGGACGCAAAAAAATCCAACAAATTACCCGTTATCTTGCGGTAGGGTTAGCCGCGGTGCAAGCGGCGGCAACCGTTTTTTCATACAGGAACTGGCCGCCGGGCGGCGGCGGGTTTAACCTGTTCAGACCTGAGCATCAAAACATGATGGTATATGTCGTAGCGGCTGTCGCCATGATGACGGGTACGATCTTTATCATGTGGCTGGCGGAATTACTTACGGAAAAAGGTATCGGCAGCGGTGCATCATTCTTGATTTTCGCCAATATTTTGGCGGGGATGCCCGGCGACATTTCAAGGATTTGGGGTATGGCCACCAACGCGGCCAGCTGGCTGATTGGCGGTTCCCAATTGGTGCTGGTGCTTTTAGTCTTTGCGCTGATTATCACTTTTGTTGTATTGGTACATGAAGGTGAACGGCGAATACCCGTGCAAAACGCAAGGAAGGCCGCTGCGGGGCGTATGAATTTCGGCAGGGGCGGTTCTGAGTATATGCCCTTAAAGGTTAACATCGCAGGTGTTCTGCCGATTATCTTCGCGGTTTCCATTATGCACTTTCCCGCTCAGATATTAGGGTTTTGGCAAAATGAAGGTATGGCGAACGTCGTCCGTTGGCTTAACTTCACAAGCGGGCAGGGTCTTCCGATCCACCCGTTCGGCGTGGCATTGTATGTCGTGATGATATTCGCGTTTACGCATTTCTATACGTCGTTTTCGATTAATCCGGTTGATATGGCCGAAAACATGAAAAAGAACGGCAGCTTCATCCCCGGCATCCGTCCCGGTAAACCCACGAGCGATTATATCCAGATAACGGTGAAGAGGTTGAGTTGGATAGGTTCGGTGTTTTACAGCATTATCGCGCTAACCCCAATCGTGTTGGATATTGTCCTTCCGGTATCCATCGGTTTCGGCGGGACGACAATATTGATCGTAATAGGTGTGGCGTTGGAGTTTGTAAAGCAATTAGAAAGTCAACTCTTGATGAGGCACTACAAAGGATTCCTTAATTAATCGATTACGATGGCGATATTTATAAAAAACGATGAACAAATCGCATTAATGCGGCAAGCCGGCAGAATTTGCCGGGACACACACAACCTACTGGCTACCCATATAAAACCCGGCGTCACCACAAAGGAATTAAACGACATCGCCGTGGAATATATACACACACAAGGAGCAACCCCATCATTTTTAGGATATCGGGGATTCCCCGCTGCCATATGTACCAGCGTTAACGAACAGGTGATACACGGTGTTCCCGGTTTAAGGAAGCTGAAAAACGGCGATATTGTCAGTATTGACATCGGTGTTTGCTTTAAACGGTTCCACGGGGACGCAGCACGGACGCATCCCGTGGGTACAGTGGGTGACAAACATAATCGTCTGATTGAGGTTACGACGAAAAGTTTTTTCGAAGCGATGAAGTATGCGAAGCACGGTATCCACCTGCACGAAATGAGTACAGCTATTGATGAATACGTAACACGGAATGGCTTTAGCGTGGTAAGCGATTGGTGCGGACACGGGATCGGGAGGCAGGTACATGAAGATCCTTCCATACCGCACACCAAACAAAAAAATCGGGGACCACGCATGGCAGCAGGTATGACGTTGGCCGTAGAACCCATGATAAACGTGGGGACGCATGAATTAAATATGCATGATGATACTTGGACGGTGATAACCAAGGACGGGAAGTTTTCCGCCCATTATGAAAACACCGTATTGATCACCGACGGCGAACCGGATATATTGACTTTATGAAAGCAGGGCAAATCGTAATCATAAAAAAAGGCCGGGACAAAGGACGCACAATGATCGTGTTGGCTGCGGAACCCGGCAAAACCGCGGAAGCGACGTTTCTATCGCTGGTGGACGGGAAGACGCGCACCCTTTCCAAACCTAAAAAAAAGAAGGCAATGCACGTGCAACCCATGAATTCTTACGTGGATTTGACCCGTGCGGGTCCCCGAGGCTTGCAGGATGCGGATATACGCAAAATGCTTGGAGAGGAGGTGCACCACATTGGCGAAGGATGATGTAATTGAAGTGGAAGGCAAAGTCGTTGAAAAACTGCCGAACGCTATGTTTCAAGTGAAGCTGGAAAACGGACATACCATTCTAGCGCACATATCCGGTAAATTGCGGATGAATTTTATCCGCATCATTCCCGGCGATAAGGTGCTGATAGAAATGTCGCCATATGACCTGACCAAAGGAAGGATTGTTTGGCGGGATAAGTAAATGCGGATTCTCGACAAAACGGAATTTGCATCAGGAGATGATTGATATGAAAGTAAGGCCCTCGGTGAAACCGATATGTGAAAAATGCAAAATAATCAGGCGTAAACGCGCCATCCGGGTTATCTGTGACAACCCGCGCCACAAGCAAAGACAAGGGTAACAAGTGTTACCCATGATAATTATGTTACGCATATTCAGGAGGTTGTAAAATGGCACGTATTGCAGGTGTTGACTTGCCCAGAGAAAAAAAGGCTGAAATTGGCCTAACCTATATCTACGGTATCGGACGACCCAGTGCGCTTCGTATCATGCAAGAAGCGAAGGTGGCGTTGGGTACCCGCGTACGGGATTTGACCGACGACGAAGTGGTGCGCCTCCGCGGCGTAATCGAGCGTACCCAAACCGTTGAAGGCGATTTACGCAGGGAAGTCGCGCTTAACATAAAGCGGCTGGTGGAAATAGGTTGTTACCGCGGGATACGGCACCGTAAGGGGTTGCCCGTCCGCGGCCAACGCACCCGTACCAATGCGCGTACCCGTAAGGGTAAGGCGAGGACGGTCGCGAATAAGAAGAAGTAATTCTTGGAGGATAATGTATGCCTAAAAAACAAGTAAGGCGGGCAGCGACACGGAGAAAACGCGACAGAAAGTTCGTCGACCGCGGCCAAGCCCATATCCAATCATCCTTTAACAATACGATCGTTACCATAACCGATACGTCGGGTAACGCACTCAGTTGGTCTTCGGCGGGTTCCCTTAACTTCCGCGGCAGCCGTAAATCAACGCCCTACGCGGCGCAAATGGCGGCTGATACAGCCGCCGCTGCCGCAAAGGAATACGGCTTGCGCATGGTGGAAGTGTACGTAAACGGTCCGGGAAGCGGACGCGAAGCGGCCATACGTGCTTTGCAAGCGGCAGGGTTGGAAGTTACGTTGATAAAAGACGTAACACCCGTACCGCACAACGGCTGCAGACCGCCGAAGCGTCGCAGAGTTTGAGGAGGATATAAGATATGGCGAGATATACAGGCCCTGTATGCCGGCGTTGCCGCAGGGAGGGCGAAAAATTATTCCTTAAGGGTGAAAAGTGCGTAAAGGCTTCCTGCCCGGTTAACAAACGTCCGACCCCTCCGGGTCAGCACGGAAACGCCCGCCCCAAGAAATTAAGCGAATACGGCCAACAAGTACGCGAAAAGCAAAAGGCAAAGCGTATTTACGGCGTGTTGGAATCGCAATTCCGCAAGTATTTCGATATTGCAAGGCGTACACCCGGGGTAACCGGCGAAAACCTATTAAGATTGCTTGAGCTAAGGCTCGACAACGTAGTTTTTAGGCTCGGTTACGGCCGCTCCCGTACGGAAGCACGTCAAATCGTACGGCATAATTTAATAACCGTGAACGGCAAGAAAGTAAACATCCCTTCGTATCAAGTAAAAATGAGCGATGTGATTGCCGTACGCGACAAATCGAAATCCCTTGATCGTTTCAAAGAGGTAATGAGCATGACCGACGGACGGCCGATCCCCGATTGGCTGACACGCGAAGCGGAGCAAATGCGGGGCATCGTGGCGTCGCTGCCGACCCGTGAGCATATCACGATACCCGTTAAGGAAACGTTTATCGTCGAGTTGTACTCGAAATAGGAGGATTGCGCGTGCTGGAAATTGAAAAGCCTCATATCGAAATGGCGGATGCAAAAGGCGGCACTTACGGCCGTTTCATAGTGGACCAATTGGAACGCGGCTTTGGCAATACGTTGGGCAACTCCCTGCGTCGGGTGCTTTTATCCAGCCTTCCGGGTGCGGCGGTTTGCAACATCCGCGTGGACGGCGTGTTGCATGAATTCAGCCACATCCCCGGCGTGAAGGAAGATTTGACAGAAATCATATTAAACCTGAAGGAATTGGCGTTACGCAACCTTAGTGAGAACAACGAACCGAAGATCGCTACCATTTCCGCCAGCGGCACGGGCGAGGTACTGGCCAAGGACATCAAGTTTGATGCGGACGTTGAGGTATTAAACCCCGATATGGTCATCGCAACGCTGGACGGCGACACTGCGAAACTGGATATCGAATTAACGATCAAAAAGGGTCACGGTTATGTGGGCGCGGATAAGAATAAGGCTTCGAACCAACCCATTGGCGTGATCCCCATCGATTCGATCTATACACCGGTACGCAAGGTAAACTACACCGTGGATTCCACCCGTGTCGGGGACGTAACCGACTACGATAAGCTGACGCTTGAAGTGTGGACCAACGGGACCGTTTCCCCGCACGATGCCGTATGCATGGCGTCACGGATATTGATCGGTCACTTCATGATGTTCGACGATTTATCGGACAGCGCGAAAAGCACCGACGTGCTGGTAACGCGCGAAAGCGGTTCAAAGACCAAGTCGTTGGAAATGTCCATCGAGGACCTTGATTTATCCGTACGTTCGTATAATTGCTTAAAACGCGCGGGTATCAACACGGTGGAGGATTTGGCGGGCAAAACGGAAGAAGATATGATGAAGGTGCGGAATCTGGGGCGTAAATCCTTGGAGGAAGTATTGAATAAAATGATGGACCTCGGGTTGGCTTTGACGCCGTCGGAGGAATAAGACGGGGAATACCCGGTACCGAATTAGGAGTGAATGGATATGGCCGGCTACAGAAAATTGGGGAGGGCATCCGCCCAGCGCAAGGCGATGTTGCGCGCGCTCGCAACCCAGCTTTTATATCATGGTAAAATAACCACGACCGAAACCCGCGCCAAGGAAGTACGTCGCGTCGCCGAAAGGTTGATAACCTTAGCCGTAAAGGAAAAGGATAACTACACGACTGAAACGGTTATGGCCAAAGTACCCCAAATGGACAAGGATGGCAAACGCGTCAAAAAGGAAGTAAACGGAAAAAAAGTTACCGTTTATAACGAAGTGGAACGCAACATCAAAAAAGACAATCCTTCTCGGCTTGTGGCGCGCCGAAGGATACTGAGCGTATTATATCCCGTTACCAAAACGCCGGACGACAAACGTCGTATGCGTTCAGAATCGAAACCCGTCGATATGGCGGGGATGATGTTCGACAAGTGGGGCAACCGCTTTGCCGGTCGCAACGGTGGGTATACGCGTATGGTAAAATTAGGGCCCCGCAGGGGTGACGCGGCGCCGATGGTAGTGCTGGAAATGGTATAAATGAAATAGAAATTATAATGAAGCCGTCCTTCAAAGGCGGCTTTTTTGTTTAATATTTCACATTGACAGCATAAAATGCCTGTAATACAATCGTTCCCGTAGAACTGCCCTTGTGGCGGAAATGGCAGACGCGCCGGATTTAGGTTCCGGTGGGAGACCGTGCAGGTTCAAGTCCTGTCGAGGGCAATAAAAGAAATGGGGGGATTTTATGAAAAAAATAGGAATGGCAGCATTGTTTGTCATTTGTATAGCGGGGTTTTTATCGTTCTTCCCCATTGTCGTACAGGCCGCCAATACCTCACGCACGTTGCAACCGGGCCGCGTATATACATTTACGGGGCAGGATAGGCGCGTAATTTCCCATATAAATGTGGCGGGCACGGGCCGTTACCAATATGTAGCCGTAGACGGACGCGGAAACGTAACCGGCTACGGTTTTTCCTTTGGGCGCGTATCGGTAAACGGTGAAGGGGTAACGATGATTACTCCGCTTGCGCCGCTCAGCGTGACGTTTGATACTTCCCGCTTAACGATTAGCGAAACCGAAGGGGAAGTATTGCGTCAAATCGAACTCGCCGATGGCCGAACATTGGCGATTGAAAGCAGCGGGCGTACCAACCAACACATCCGTACCAACAGGGCCGCATCGTTTGATATCGTGGTAACTAACGCTGCCGGTGGGGTAACATTCTTGGAAAGGGATGTCCGATTCCCGCAATTTAATTTGCCGGCCGGGAGCGAAGCGGTATTGACCGCGAATGGGGATGGTTTGGTTGTATATTTCCCCGCCATGTGGTACGGCGGAACGGTAGTGACGCGCCGCCTTTTTCATCCCGCGCTTTATACGCACGAAGTATGGGAAGGGACGACCTACGTATTCACTAATACAGGCGAACGAAACATAACCATGATGGCGGAGCCGTTTTTTGCCGCGGCGACTTTTTCCCATGATTTTATCCTGCGCGACCGTCAAGGCTTCGCCGTAAACCACGGCGAGGCGACGAGTAACCGCGTTACCTTGGAACCCCGCCGACCGTTAACGCTTACCCCGCATATGGACGCGGAATTGTTCTTCCCGTACGCGTTGCTTAGGGATATCCGAATCGGGGCGGGTACGGACACCCCCGCGTACCATTCGTTGGAGCCGGGGGAAACGCTGCGGATCACCAATACCGATCCGATAAATGGGTACGCCGTATTCCTATTGAGCGAACGCGACGGCTACCCCATCGTATATGACCGAACGTTGGAAACCGAGGAAGGGATTACCTTCCGCGTACAGGATAACGCGGGAACGTTCAGCATACCGCCCGGTGGTGTGTTGACGGTAACGGCGGGCAGTCCGCCCGAATGGGCTCCGCAAACATTGATCGTACGCTTCCCCGAAAGCGACGCGATATCGCTTAAAGCGGCCGAGCCGACCCTTTCGCACTATATAATGGAAGCGGGCGAATCCCTAATCTTCACCAATGAAGGTAATGATGACTTGATTTTATGGGCGATGGCGGAAGCCGATACGATGTTGGAGTTTGTCATGACCGGCCCGGACGGGGAAATCAGATCCTTTAACCGTATGGATGCGGATGCGCCGATCGTGTTACTCTCGGGGTTCGGTATCCACCTCACCCATTCGGACGGGGAAGAGCCGATTAACATACACTTCCCCACGGTTTGGTTGGAGGAAGGGCTGTCAATCGAAAAAACGACCGCGCAAGCGTTGACCCGCTATATAGTAAAAGCCGGGGAATCTTTACGTTTCGACAATGTGGATAACCGTTATAACAGGATGATGGCGATCCAATCCGCCGACGGCTCGCCGGTGGAATATGATTTCGTACACACCGATAACCGAAACAATATATTGGATTACGGCACAAGCGTCACGAGGGTTATTACGCTTCGTTATTTAAGCCGCATAACCCTGATGCCTGTGGACGAAGATATGTATGTTTTGTACCCTGCCGTATGGCGGCAGCAGAGCTTCCGTACCGCGATTGCACCCGATCCCGTATTGCACCGCATAACGTTACGCCCGAACGAACGGCTGGTTATCACCAATAACAGGAGTACGGCATTCCAATTATCGAATAACAGCTCCCCGGCGGGAGCGGGTTATTTCATACGGGAAGGCAGGGAGGAGCATCCGGCGATCCCCGCAGGGGAAATCGCCGAAAACGGGCCGATCGGTATTGCTCCTCATACCACTGTTACCGTTACAGCCGCGCGCGGTGAAGTATTGGAAATATGGATGCCGTTTTCGATGGCGCGATTGTTGAGGTTGGTGTAAAATAAGTAAAACCGCTGCGCGAAAATCGCAAGAAAAACCTGCGATTTTTAACTCCGCTTGCTGTGGAGGTGTACCCAAGTGGCCGAAGGGGTCGCTCTCGAAAAGCGATAGGCCGGTGAACCCGGTGCAGGCGTTCAAATCGCCTCACCTCCGTAATAAAAAACCGACGACCGTAAAAGGCGTCGGTTTTTTTGCGGGTTTGTTATTCTTCGTTCGGTTCATCCGTTTCCCATGCCGCGCGCATTAAAGCGTCCAAAACAAGCGGATGTGAAAACTCTTTCGTCCGCCGGCTAAGAAGGCCAAACGTTTCGCTCCAACCACCCCTTTCGGCGGAGGGTAGGATTTGCCCGTTATCCCACCAAAACGCGGGCATTCCCAAAGAACGGGCGAAGGAGACGAAATAATACGCCCATTCGGCGCGGTATGCCTCATTATCGCGGTTAAGCGCGCCCATTTCGCCAATGATAACAGGGATGCCTTGCTCTACGAACAGGGTATGGGCTGTCCTAAGCGGACCGGTGATGGGGTTGGTGTCGGCTATACGGTTGGCGTACCATGTATCGCGTGTGCCCGTCGGGCCGGTGCGCAGGGCAAACGCCCATGGGGCATAAATGTGCATCGCGACGGCGAGCCTGTCGGGTACGCTGTCGGTCGGTAATTCGAAGCCGCGTTGGGCGGAACCCTCCATGGAAGCGGCATACGTGGGTACCGATAATATACGGTAAGCGTTATTCCCGCCCGAAGCCCGTACGACATCCACGAACAACTGATTGAGTATATTCAGGTTTTTATGTTCAAGCGGCGTGCCGCCCGACCATTCCGCGGCCGAACCGTACGTACGCGGCTCGTTGAGGCTCGTGAAAAGCAGGCGCTCGTCATAATCGCGGAAGCGGTACGCGATCTGCTGCCATATCCGTGCGAGGATGTGTTGGCTTTCCATCATATTTTCATCCAGCAAACTGATGACAATATTTTCATGGTGGGTATTTAACATTACCTTCAAACCCGCGTCCAACGACCAATCCACGATCTCCTGCACACGTTCCATCCAATCTTCGCGGATATTATAATCGTCATCGAGCGCCTTAAACCATGTGACAGGGATACGAATCGCGTTAAACCCCGCTTCGGCTACGGCGTCGATCGTTTCACGCGTGGTAAGCGAGTTGACCCATGCCAACTCCATCTCGCTTACGCTTGTGTTGGCATACACGCCGCCGCCCAACCAATGGAAACCGCGGGCTCCGCCGTGCGAATCCAGCGTATTGCCCAAGTTCCATCCAATGCGGACATTCGCCGCCCACTCCGCGGCGGTGATTTTGTTAAAATCATCGGTTACCTCCCCGGGGGTCATGGAAAAATAAGGGATGACGAAAGGCGGCATCGGTTCAATCGGTGCCGTAGGTTCATCCGGAGGGGCAGCTTCGGCGGGAGGGCTCGCGTAGGAAGCGCTTGCGCAAGCGGTAAGGGTGAAGAGGAGGGTTGCGATAAAGAACAAAAATAATTTTTTCATGGGAGCTCCTTTCGGTGGTTTTATTTATCGTTGTAGTGATATCGGCACGATACAATTAAAATCTGTGCATCCGATACCTCGTAAACAATTCGGTGCGTACCGTCGATGCGTCGGCTCCACAAACCGTTTAAGTTATGTTTTAAAGGTTCGGGTTGGCCAATGCCCGTAAACGGATTACGGTTTATGTCCTTTAATAATTCGTTGATTCTTTTCATCATTTTTTTATCGTGGGATTGCCAATACAAATAATCCGCCCAAGCCCGAGGCATAAAAGATAGGGGCCTAGTCATTCTCCATAGCCTCCAGCTCTTCGATGGTTTTCACCACGAGTTCCACGCCTCCTGCTTTATATTCGGTATATTGCCTTGCGAGGTAGTCTTGGTATTCGGTTTTCCAAAAAGGGTCAACGGCGATTTCGAAGGGAATCTTACCCGAACGCACGACGGCTTTGGTAAATATCGTAAACGCCGTCGTCATGTTCATACCCATATCGTCAAAAATAGATTCGGCTTGTTTTTTTAGATTTTCATCGATCCGGAAATTGAAAGTGGCTGTCCGCATAAAAACCTCCCGTTGATAAATAATGCAATTTCATTGTACATCCAATGTTGTGCAATGGCAAGTAAAACCCGCTTGCGCGGGTGA